>Ga0163110_10000190_pt1 | contig 27724 bp, 22 predicted proteins | sample CRUFie1St17metaG_FD_108703 | JGI IMG/M metagenome (GOLD analysis project Ga0163110, IMG submission 108703) | Marine microbial communities from the Costa Rica Dome - CRUD Field 142mm St17 metaG | ecosystem: Environmental > Aquatic > Marine > Oceanic > Photic zone | place: Costa Rica: the Eastern...
CCTTTGACAAATCAATCATTCTATCGGAAAAAAGCTTTGCTTCCTCTATGTTATGAGTTACTAATATCGCGGGACAGCTACGATCTTAAAGCAAAGCTCTCACGTCATTTATTAATTTAATTGACATGTCTAGATCTAACGCACTAAATGGCTCATCTAACAATAAGACGTTTGGATTCGCAAGGAGAGCTCTAGCAAGAGCTACTCTCTGACCCTCCCCACCTGACAAAGTATCTACATCTCTATCTTCAAAATTAGGCAAACCTACTTCGACGAGGGCTTTCTCATGATTACTGTGCGAAGCAAGTGAAAGATTTCCGGAAACTGATAAATGAGGATAAAGAACCGGTTTCTGAAAAAGTAAACCAATACCACGCTCCTCTGCCGGAATTTTAGTTATGTCATCGCCATTCAGTAATATTTTGCCTGAATCTAACTCTTCAAGACCGCAAATGCATCTTAAGAGCGTAGTTTTACCACAGCCAGAAGGACCTATTATTGCTAATATTTCTCCTTTTTCAAGATTAATGTTCAATTCATTAAAGAGAATTTTGTCATATTTTTTAGACAAATTAACACAGCTTAGCATCAGAACATACCTCTGTCTTTAGTATTTCTAAATTTTTCAACTATCAAGAATAGAATAATTGTAATTAACATAAGAACTGTAGCAACTGCATTCGAAGATGGAACCGTAAGTGGATCTTTCATAGGTTTACCTCTTAAAGAATCAATTAGTAAAGGAAGAGTTATCCATTCTGAATTACGGGCAACAATAAAAGAAGCTCCAAATTCACCCAAAGACATAGCTAATGTAAAAACCGTGGCGACTAGAATGGAACCTTTCATCAACGGCAATTTAATCTTGAAGAACCTGCTAAAATTACTCATTCCCAATACTTTAGCATTCTCATCGTAACTTAAATCAAAGGAACGCAAAGCAGGTAAGATTATTCGAACTACAAAAGGGACTGTGATTATAACATGAGCAAGAACTGGTAAAAAACGAAAATCATATGCTGCACTCGGATTAAATTTGATTATACCTAGCATAACACCTAATCCAATCATAGCCGCACTTAGAGCAAAAGGTAACATTGTGTACATTTCTAAGATTCTAGATAAATTAGAATTGTTTTCTTCAAGCTTATGTATCGTTGATGCTAAAATGTATCCTAAAGGTAACGCAATAATTAAGGTTCCGAATGAATAAATTAATGAGTTGAATAAAGCATCAGAGAGAGGAGGGAATGAATATGATCCTTGGAAAGCTTCAGACCAGCCTTCTGTACTCCATTTAAATGAATTCGAATTCTCATTCGCATCTCTAATCCTAAATGAACCCAGAATTACTGAAGTAATAGGTAACTGCACGAAAAAAATAGCAGGTGCTAAAACTAACCAACCTTTAGTATTTTTATTTTGAACAAATAATTCACTCGCTTGATGCCATTTTGTTTGCCTCCTTAGCTGTAAAAAAGACATAAGCCAAAGAGATGCTAAAAGTACCAAAAATTGAATAAGCGAGGCTCCAAGGACTATATCTGAAGATGACTCCATGTAGCCTTGAATTCCTGCAGAAGAAGATACTTCAGCCATGGTGCTTTCAAGTGTCTTATCTCTAACTGTAATCCACTTAACAAGTGCAAAAGAAGTAAATGAAAAAACGAAAGTCATGCATGATGCTGCTGCAATCGCAGGTGTCAAAATAGGTATCCATAAATTTTTTAACCTTGAAAGAAAAGTAACGCCATTAGGTAGAAGCAATAATTGTTCTTCAAAATTAGGATTTAACGTTGATAAAACAGGTTCACAAAATCGAATTATTAAAGCAATATTAAACCAAGCATGGGAAAAAATCAAAGTCCACCACCAAGTAGATTCGTCAGTTCTAACGTCTAATCCATATGGCCCTGTAATCGTCAAAAAACCCATAGCTGCAATAATAGCTGGAATAACAAAAGGCAACGTTAGAATTGACCTCAAAAAAGGCTTGAAGGGCCAACTGTATCTCCCTAAAACCCAGGCTACAGGAAAACCGATTAATACAGTTAGAATTGTTGAGAAAAATGCCTGTACAAAAGTAAAAGCGATACTATTTTGTGATACAAAGTTTTGATCTAGTGATTGAATCCACAACATAGGGTTAATGCCAGATACAAAGACTAGTCTATCAATAGCAAAAACAATTGGAATAATTGTAATTGCAGTATATATGAAAACTGCCAAAATACCAAAAAACCTTTGGAAATTAGTCACTTTTAATCATTGCTTCATTCCACTCTTCAAGCCAAATTTCCATATTTTTGCCAATATCTACATTATCTATGTCTGCCGGATTGGACGGGATTATTGAATTAAAGCGGTAACCATTTTCCTCTGGTAATTTTTGTCCTTCTAAAACTGAATACATCAAATTTTCAACCGGCATTTGTGAATTAACTTCTGAAGAAATTAGATACTGAATAAACTTTTCTGCATTTCCTGAATTTCCTCCCTTAATTGCTGAGGCATACTCCACTTGAAAGAAAGCTGTATTGTCAATATCAAGAGAGGCTGATTTTGTCCAGTTACCATTATACCATGACTCTACGCCCGGAGAGTGGCAATAAGATACAGTAATGTGTGCATCCCCTATGTAACCCTCAGTAAATTCTCCATAACCTCCAGTATAATGTGTCTCATAGGCTTCCGACCACCCTGAGGTTATGATTACATCATTGTCTTTCATAGCTGTCCACCAATTACTAAAATCTTCACCATTATTTTGCCAGTCGAAATAATCAAGAGTAGCGAGCATAAATCCTCGACCTGGACTACTTGTAATTGGCGATGGAAGTGCTACTTTTCCTTTCCATTCTGGCTCAGTAAGGTTCCACAAACTTGTAGGTATTGTAAAATTTAATCCATCAACAATGCTTGAATCATAGTTAAGGCAGATATATCCCATATCGAATGGAGTCGCTAAATTTCCATCATAGGGGCCCAGAGCTTGCATTTCACTAGAAGAATTCATTCCTGAAATTGAATCTTTAACGATGCTGACTTCCTCAAGAAGGTCCAATTCAATAGCTGTTGGAAGATAGGTATTATCTAGACCAATAGCTAAGTCGACATTACCTGATCCTTTATTCTGAATCAAATAACTAAGGATAGAACCTGAATCTTCAACCTTAATCATCTTAACTTCTAGACCAGTATTATTTTCAAATTTAGATATCATACTGTCAGATAATGCGTTAACATCATAAGTTAAGATAACTAGCTCGTTATCACTTCTGTCCTCTGAGATGCAACCTGAAAAAGAAGGAAATAAAATTAAACAAGCTATAACTAACATACTGAGGTTTGAAAAATTCATGCCAACACCCTCATTGAAGAAGCTATATTTTCAACAATCTGGCAAACTGTATCAGCTTCTGAGCTGAAGATATATAATGATGGTTCAAAACCGTATCCACCTTCGTCAATCATAGCATTTGATTTTAAAACATCCTTACTAATTACTAAGTCCTCATCATCTCTCTTTAGTTTAACGGTTTTTAAATCTAGTTTCTCAAGTATTTCTGATATAATAGGGTCCCATCTAAGATTTATTATTGTGGATATTTTAGTATCTAGTTTCCTCAGCTCTATTAATAAATCGGATAAGTGAGAAGAACCTCCAAATTTTGGAGATGAGATGGGGCGTGCTTTGTTTCCAATCGGTGTTAAACGGCCGGGAAATGCAGCAATATCGGATTTACTCACAGCATCATTAGAAGCTATTGCTATGTTTACACGCACCTGGGGAGAAAGTAAAGGTAAGGCAGATTCTAATCGCCGGCGCACAGCTGTTAATTGGCTAAGAATTTGTTCTTTGTCGTCTTGTAAAGGAAAGTTAATACTAATTACTTGTTCATCTACATTAATATTTAGTGACCACTTAGATACTTCTCGTGATTTTAAAATGTCTGCTAGTGATACGGAGGCTTCTTGCAAATTACTTTCTATTGGCTCGCTATATTTTTTAGGTAAAGTATGCAAATAGTTACCAGCCATTACCTGACTAACTCCTAGAGCATTACCTAAATTGGATTGAGTCCAGCCTTCATCTGACAAAATTCTACATGTTCTTCCTCTCAACTCTTTAATCAAAGTTCCGTTTAATTCCACCGGCATCATATTAATCATTTATATTAATTAATAACTTATTTATAAAATTATGTAAAGCTTTTTGAAAGGGCTGGCTTGAATGAAATATAGGAGAACAATATTGGCTGAAAATATTCCCTTAGAAAAACAACATTTAGATGATATACTTAATGAAACTGGATTTAATTCAAAAAACTTATCTATTAGAGAAACAAATAGACTAGCTACAATAATTAACGATAAACATAACATAGAATTTGTTAGAATGGAAATGGGAATTCCTAATATCCCTACTTCTGAAATTGCTAAAGAAGCCGAAAAAGAAGCAATCGATAAAGGATTGCAAGGATTTTATCCTCCATTCGATGGAATTCCTGAATTGAAAAAAGCAGGATGTGAATTTGCAAAAGCTTTCTTAGATTTGGACTTGGAAAATAAACATATAATCCCTACATGCGGTTCGCTACAAGGAGGATATATTTCTCAAGCACTAGCAGGAAATATGATAAAGGGCAAAAAAACCATTCTGTATTTAGATCCTACATTCCCTGTAACAAGATATCAAGCTAAATTTTTAGGACTTAAGGCTGTAGGAATTGATTTATATAACTACAGAGGCGAAAAACTAATTAATGAAATAAAGAAGAATGTTGTAAATGGACAAATAGGTGGAATATTGTGGTCATCACCTAATAATCCTAGCTGGTCATGTCTTAATAATTTTGAACTAAAAGAAATTGCAAATATTTGCGATACTAACGAAATTCTCGCAATTGAAGATTTAGCATATATAGGAATGGATTTTAGAAAAGATTACTCTGTCCCATTTTCTAAGCCATTTATTCCGACAATTGGAAAATACGGAAAAAATTGGATTACGTTGGTATCTGCATCTAAAGCATTCTCATTTCCTGGCCCAAGATGCGCCATTGCAATAATTTCTCCGCATATTAACGAAAAAAAATATAGTAACCTAAAGAAATTTTGTGATAGAGAACAATTTGGACATGCATTCTCTTTAGGTGGATTGTATGTAACTACCTCAGGAACAAGCCACACTGCTCAATATGGACTAGCTAAAATGCTAGAGGCAGCAACAAGTGGAGAATTTAATTTCATAGAAATCACTAGCGAATACGGAAGAAGAGCGGAAAAAGTAAAGGAAATTTTCTTAAAATACGGATTTGAGCAAGTTTACAAAAAAGATATGGATGAAAATGTAGGAAATGGTTTCTATTTGACAATGTCATTTCCCGGATATGAAGGGAATGATCTTATGTTAGAATTATTAAGATATGGAATATCTACTATTACCCTAAAATCAACAGGCTCGGTTAGACACGAAGGGCTGCGCGTATGCATTTCTTTTATAGGGCAGGAGGAGATGCCAACGTTAGAAAAGAAATTACAAAAATTTATGGAGGATCACAAATGAAACCTGATGAAATTGATTATGATAATTTGACGTTTTCGTTTACCGAAACAAAATCAATGTATGTTTCTAAATGTAAACTTGGTGAAGATTGGAAAAAAGGAGAGTTAATTCCTTTTAATGACATTAAAATTTCGCCTGCTGCTACAATTCTAAATTATGGTCAAGGCCTTTTTGAGGGCATGAAAGCTTACCGAACGAAAAATGATGAAATCATTATGTTCCGTCCTGATGAAAATGCCAAAAGGGCTGCAAATGGATGTCTAAGATTATCAATGCCCGAAATTTCTGAAAACGTATTCTTAGATGGAGTTATAAATGTCGTAAAGGATAACATTGATTATATCCCTAGTACGGAAAAGGGTGCACTCTACGTAAGACCAATTATCTTTGGCTCTGGAGAAGGCCTAGGAGTCGCTCCTTCTTCGGATTACACATTCATGGTATACTGCTCCCCTGTCGGGCCTTATTTCAAAGGAGGATTAACTCCGATTAAACTCATAGTAACTAATGATTACCATCGTGCACCTTTGAAAGGAACTGGAGGTGTGAAGGCTGTAGGGAACTACGTTCCTGGAATGCTTCCAAGTGGGATTGCTAAGAAACAAGGATATGCTGAAGTAATTTACCTAGACGCTGCAGAGGAAAAATATATCGAAGAAGTTGGAGCTGCAAACTTTTTTGCAATATTTGGAAATAAGTTAGTCACCCCAAGATTAACTGGTTCTATATTGCCTGGAATAACAAGAGATTCAGTTCTAGTTTTAGCTAGAAACGAACTCAATATGGATGTCGAGGAAAGAAGAATTAGTATTGATGAAGTTATGAAAGCAGATGAAATATTCTGTGCTGGTACTGCTGCAATTATCTCACCAATTGGATCAATAAGATATAAAGATAGAATGCATAATTTTTCTAATGGGCAAGTTGGAAAAATAACTAATAGGCTATATAATTTTTTAACAGACATACAATTCGGAAACGGTAAAGATGACTATGGGTGGATTAAAAAATTATGATAGAAAACGATATTACTAAAAAAATAAATGATAAAAAGGCTATAATCGGAATAATTGGAATGGGATATGTAGGAATTCCTTTGGGTATTGAATTTGCTAAAAATGGATTTGAGGTGTTGGGCTTCGATACTGATGAGAGTAAGGTAAATGACATTAATTCGGGCAAACAAATAATGAAACATATATCTACAAAAAAAATGAAAGATTTCATAGAAAATGGTAATAGGGCGACCTTGAAATTTAGTGAACTGAAAACTGTTGACTGTATCTTAATGTGCGTTCCAACACCATTAGATATCTACGAACAACCAGACATGTCATTCGTTGAAAAAGCAACTTCTACTGTTTCTCAAAATCTTAAAAAAGGACAGTTAATAATCTTAGAATCTACCACTTATCCTGGAACAACAAAGGAAATTATTAAACCAATTTTAGAAACATCTGGTTTAGTTGCAGGTAAAGATTTCTTTTTAGCATATTCCCCTGAACGTGAAGATCCCGGAAATAAAGATTTTTCTGTTTCTAAAATTCCAAAAGTAATTGGAGGATTAACGCCAAAATGTCTTAATGTGGCGAACACTCTATACTCACATATAATAGATACTACCATTAAAGTTAGCTCGCCTGAAACAGCGGAAGCTACTAAGTTAATGGAAAATATATTTCGTGCCGTCAACATAGCTATGGTAAACGAACTAAAACTAATCTTTGAAAGAATGAATATTAATATTTGGGAGGTAATTGATGCTGCAAGTAGTAAACCATTTGGATTTACGCCATTTTATCCGGGGCCAGGAATGGGAGGACATTGTATCCCAATAGATCCTTTTTATCTTTCTTGGAAGGCAAAAGAATACAACACGGAGGCAAAATTTATAGAACTTGCCGGCGAAATAAATCGTAAAATGACTGAAAATGTGTCCCATCGAGTTGGAAAAGCCTTGAACGACCATTCTAAAAGTATACGAAATAGTAACATATTGATATTGGGTCTAGCTTACAAAAAAGATATTGATGATATGAGAGAATCACCTGCATTAAAAATAATAGAGTTACTGAAATTTAAAGGCGCAAACATATCCTATCACGATCCTTATATTAAAAATGCGACAAAAATCAAATATGCTGATTTAAGTAAAGAAAATTTAGCCAAAGCAGATGCAGTTCTAATCACCACGGATCACTCAAATGTAGATTATGAAATGGTAGGGAAATACGCTAAGCTAGTCATTGATACGAGAAATGTTATGGCAGGTGTAAAAAATCCAATAGCCCGTATTCTAAGGGCATGAACACACAAAAACAAATTACTTTGCAAACAAGAATTGCTGAGCGTTATGCCAGAATAGTTGACAACGTAAACGAATTTTCTAGAAGCATAAATCAACCCTTGAAACAGTCATTTAGGATAAATTCTTTGAAAGGAGATACTGGGAAAATATTAGAAAATTTGAGAAAATATGATAATTCTATTTCTTCTACAAGTTGGTACAGAAATGGATTCACTACAAAGCTAAATAATTTAGGAAGTAGCATAGAGCATTTTTCTGGCCAAATTTATATACAAGAGCTAACGTCGATGATGCCCGCGTTATCTATCGCTGACGTCAATGAATCTAAAAGGATAATAGATTGTTGTGCTGCACCTGGATCAAAAACTACTCAACTTGCTGAAATGATGGAAAATAAAGGGGAAATTATCGCAAATGATAACAAACATTCACGGTTAAAAGCATTAAGAGGTAATTTAGACAGATTGGGAATATTGAACACAACAGTCACCCTGAGAGATTTTAGATCATTCCCAAATACTGAAGCTGATATTTATCTGGTTGATGCTCCCTGTAGTTCTGAAGGGACCATTCGGAAAAAAAATACAATTAATAGAAATCTTAAAGAAAAGGATTATGAAAGATTTTCAAAAATACAAAAAGGAATTCTCAATAGAGCCTGTGAAATGGCCGAAAAAGGAAACCAAATAGTTTATTCAACCTGCACTTTTGCGCCAGAGGAAAATGAACATGTTGTAAACTCAATATTAGAAAAGCATTCTGTAAAATTAAAAAATATTAATATAAAAAATCTAAAAATGGGAAAGGGAATTAAGGTTTGGAAAGATGAAAAGTTTGATAGTGAAATAGAAAAATGCAAGAGAGTCTGGCCACACCATAATGACACAGACGGCTTTTTCATAGCGAGGATTGAAAAGTGTTAGTCTTACTAAAAGAAGAGAAAAAAGTAATGCTAATTGAATACTGTGTAGGAAGATTTGGCATTTCTAAAGAGATATTTGAAAATTATCAATTGTATGAAGGAAGCAAGAACAAAATATACTTAATCAAAGAATTACTTAAATTAAAATTTATACCAGAAAGTTCTGGATTGTGTATATTTAGATTTGACAACACTCCTAAACCTACAACTAATTTTCTCCAATTATTCAGCGCAGATATATCTAAAAATATTTTAGATATAGGTGAAAAAGATTTAATAAATTACTGTAAAGGAAATGATTTGCAAGTGAATTCTAACTCTAACAAAATAGAGCCTGGATTTATTGCAATTAGATATAACAACAATATTGTTGGATGTGCACATTGGAACAAAATTACCGTAAGAAATCAACTGCCTAAATCTAGAAGATGCAAAATAAACTATTACTAATCAGGCATCTAATTTAATTATTGGTCTTTATAGGCTATTAATGGGTCAAATGACCTTTAATTTTGAAACTGAAGAAAAAAAACCTGAAAAAAAACAGGACGTTGAGATTAAAGAAGAGAAGAAAATTCAAAATAATGAGGAAGCTACTCCTAACTCTAATGAAATTATAGAAAAAAAAGTTAAACCTAAAAGTGTAAAAAATAAGAAAAATAAAAAAACTAAAGCCCACCAAATGGCAAAAGAACAAAGAGACATACCTGTATCTGAGTTTTTTGAACAAAATAGACATATTTTAGGATTTGATAACCCCACACACTCTCTAATTACTGCAGTTAAAGAAGGTGTAGACAATAGTTTAGATGCGTGCGAACAGGCCGGAATTCTTCCTGATTTAATTATTAAAATTAGAAATCAAGGAAAAGATGAATTAAGTATCTCAATTGAAGACAACGGTCCGGGAATTATAGAAGAAAATGTACCTAACGTATTTGGTAGGCTCCTATATGGTTCTAGATTTGGTAGCGGAAAACAATCTCGAGGGCAGCAAGGTATTGGTATTTCTGCTGCAATAATGTATGGTCAATTAACAACTGGACGTTCTGCAGTTATTTGCACTAGAATTTCTAAAGATCATTTAGCTACGAAAATAACCATGAAATTAGATACTCGTAACAATCGAGGAAATGTTGAAAGAAAGGAAGACTTCATTTGGAAAGATGAGTTGCAAGAAGCTAATGAAGATGGAATTTATCCTGAGAAGGAGCATGGAACTAAGGTTTCATTTTCAATTAAAGGTAGATATCGTGAAGCAAGACCCTCCGTTCTTGAATATATCAAATCAACTTCAATCGTCAACCCACATGCTAAAATTGTTTTTGTCAATCCTGATGAGAAAATTTTCACTTTTGATCGTGCAATTTCAAAATTACCTAAGCTGCCTACAGAAGGCGTAAAACCTCATCCTCACGGAGTCGAGCTTGGCCAAGTAATGAGAATGGCGCAGCATAGCTCTGAACATCAGATGGTGAAATTTCTTCGTAAAGATTTTTCTTCTATGGGTACAAAAAGTATAAGCGATGTTCTTAAAAAATCTAGAATTGCAAGCATTGTAAGGCCTCAAGATTTAACTCGCATAGAAGCTAAGGCCTTAATTGAATCTTTCAAAAGTACAAGTATTCGTACTCCTACTAGTGGCATTTTAGTACCTATTGGACCAAAACTGATTAAAATGGGTTTAAAGCAAGTTTTGGAAGAATATAGGCCTGATTTTTACACTCTACCAATTAGTCGTGCACCGTCTGTTTTCTCTGGGACTCCATTTTTAGTTGAAGTAGGCATGGTTTATGGAGGTAATTTACCTAGAGACCAACCTGTACAAATGCTAAGATTTGCAAATAGAGTGCCACTTCTCTATCAAGCCGGAGGTTGTGCGATAACAAAAGCTGTACAGAGCATAAATTGGAGACTTTATGGTCTAGATCAAAAAGGAGGAAAGGGGACTCCAAGTGGACCTGCCATTATCTTAATTCATGTGGCATCAACGAATATACCCTTTACTTCAGAAGCTAAGGAAGCTATAGCTGATATTACTGAAATTAAAAAAGAAATTGTACTAGGATTAAGGAACAACGCAAAAACACTTGCCAGGCATTTGAAAAAGCAAAAAAAGAGAGCTAAGGTAAGTGAAAAATTTGATTTAGTTCAAAAAGTATTGCCTGCAATTGCAGAGAAAACTTCTAGTGTAGTTGGAAAGCCTGTTCCAAATTTAGACAAAGTAGTTGCTGCAATAATGGATGTAGTGTGGATTGAAGAAAGCATAGATTACGATAAAGAAGGAATTAATATTGAAGTCCAGATAACAAACTACAGGCTAAGATCTGCCAATTTCAAGCTTCGCGCAGAGGTGCCTGGACATCAGATTAAAAATGCTGAACCCAGGCCTGGAAAACGTGCTGGAAACCAGGTAATATGGTCTGTTGGCCTACCAACTACTGAATCTACAAAATACAAATTAAATATACCTGGAGGAACGCGAAGCAGCTTTGAAGGGCTTGAATTATGGATTGAAGGAATGGATTCCACCAATATAATCGGGGCCGAAGCATGGACCGGCATCTCAGACCCTGGAATAAGCGAGGCTATAGAAGCTGAAAAACAAGGCCTTACCTAATGAATCTACCTAATTACCTTAGAAAAAAAAGAGGTTTATTACAAATACGCGAGAATGGTGGATGGAAAGTTTGGAATCCTTACCATTCCAAGCTATCGGCCTATCTAGTTGCAGGTGGTAAAAATTGGCCGTTTAAAAAAAACAGTAAAATACTTTATTTAGGCTCCGCAGAAGGAAACACTATTAGTTATTTGACTGAAATTTGTAAGACTAATAGCATCACTGCAGTTGAAATTTCGCCTGTAGCTATGGCCGAACTATTAGTTTTGGCTAAAAAAAAAGATAACATTATTCCATGCTTGTGTGATGCCCATTTTCCTGAACAGTATAGAATTCAAGCAAATAATCCTGAAATAATTTATCAAGATATTGCACAAAATGATCAAGTAGATATTTTTATTCGAAATTGTGAATATTTCAAACCAAAACAGGCTTTTTTAATGCTTAAAACAAAGTCAATAGGCAAGGGAGATTTTGATATTTTTAAAAATACCGAAAAAAGATTAAGTGAAATATTTGAAAAGGTGGAAAGTGTCAATATAAATAAGTGGGCTAAAGGACATTCCGCATACTTCATGGAATAATGGAGCCATCGGTGGGAATCGAACCCACGACCTGCGCATTACCAATGCACCGCTATACCCCTTAGCCACGATGGCTCGGATTTAGACTAGAGGATGTCCTAAAAAGAGTTTATCATATGCTTCTGCACAAAATCCACCCAAAGATTATTAGCCCCCATGCTAATGTCATGCAAATGTTCAAATGAAAAACATGGTAAAATACATTAAAGATAGAAAAAGTAAAGGAGAAATACTCAAAACTTTTGAACCAATAGTAAGGAAATGGTTTAATGAAAGATTTAACGACTTGACACCTCCTCAGGCAATGGCCGTTCCTCTGATTAAAAATAAAGAAAATGTCCTTGTTTCAAGCCCTACGGGTTCAGGAAAAACTCTCACTGCTTTTCTAAGTATTCTAAATGATTTCTTTAAAAAATATAGAAATGGAAATTTTGAAGAAGGCGTACATGCGATATATATTTCTCCTTTAAAGGCTCTTGCAAATGATATAGATAGGAATCTTAAACAACCTTTAGAGGAAATGATGTCATTGGCTGAAAAGTTAGAAATGGATGTTCCAGACATTAAAGTAGCTGTAAGATCCGGAGACACCTCATTAAAAGAAAGGGCAAGGATGGTTAGAAAGCCTCCTCACATACTAATAACTACACCTGAAAGTTTAGGACTCTTACTTTCTTCGAAAAAATTTCGCGATCATTTTAAAAAAACAAGATATATTATTTTAGACGAAATACACGACTTAGCAAATAACAAAAGAGGAACTCATCTTTCACTATCCGTTGAAAGACTAGCCGAAATTATAGAAGAGGAACCGGTACGGATTGGCCTCTCTGCTACCCAAGCCCCAATTGAAGACATAGCGGGCTTTCTAGGTGGATATGAGAAAAATAAACCAAGGCCCGTAAATATCGTAGATGTAAAGGAAAGAAAACATTTAGATTTGAAAGTTTTATGTCCTGTGGACGACTTAACTTTGCACTCCACTGAAATCATTAATAGCAAAATGTATGACATGTTAGTTGATTTAGTTAAAGAACATAGAACCACTTTAATCTTCACCAATACAAGAGCTGGAACTGAGTCTATTGCAATGCAGCTTAAAGAGAGAGGAATTGAAAAATTAGCTGCTCATCACGGATCATTGTCTAAGGAAATGAGATTTGACGTTGAAACAAAATTAAAAGCTGGTGAAATGGATGTAGTAATTTCATCGACTAGTCTAGAATTGGGAATAGATATTGGATATGTTGATCTAGTTGTCCAAATAGGCTCACCAAAATCAATAGCAAAAGGATTACAGCGAATTGGAAGAGCAGGACATGCCTTAAGAGCGATTTCAAAAGGTAGGCTAGTCGTTTTTGATTCCGATGATTTAATTGAGTGTGCTGTCTTAGTTAAATCTGCTTATGAAGGCCAAATTGACCGCGTTTCTATACCTGAAAAAGCAACGGACGTACTGGCTCAGTCAATCATTGGAATGTCCCTAGACAAACAATGGGAAACCGATGAAATGTACAAATTAATTTCATCTGCTTATCCTTATCGAAACTTAACAAAGAATGAATTTTTAGATGTTCTAGATTTTCTCGGAGGTGATGCTCTAGAAAAGCACGGAGTTTACCCTAAAATATGGTATGATAAAAATAAGAAGGAAATAGGAATAAAAAGAGGATCTAGACAAATTTACAACATGAACATTGGAACTATACCTCAGGAAATTAACTACGCTGTTGTTTTAGAAGGTAGAGGCATTCAATTAGGAAACCTATCTGAGAAATTCGTTGAAAATCTATCTAAAAATGATATTTTTGTGCTAGGTGGAAGGACCTATCAATACATAGAATCAGACAGATCCACTGTTGTAGTAAAAGATGGACTTGGTAGAAAACCAACTGTGCCCTCTTGGTCTGGTGAAATGTTGCCACGCTCTTTTGATTTATCTGAATCTGTGGGCAAATTTAGAAATGAGCTTGAAGAAAAATTAAAGAATAAAGACAAAGATATTGAGGAATGGTTAAATGATGTTTACAAATTAGATAGAGGGGCTGCAAAAACAGTGATTTCTCATTTGGATGAACAGCGTAAACTTTGCGGATTCATACCTTCCGATACTAACTTACTAGTCGAAGGCTACATAGATAACAGAGGACGAAATGGAGCAATATTCCATTTTCCGTTTGGAAGGAGAGTTAACGATGCACTTTCGAGAGCTTTTGCGTTTGAGCTAGGTAAAGAAATTGGAAGCAGTGTAAGAATTTCTTTGAGCGATGACGCTTTTTTACTTACCTTTCCAACTAGATTAGCAATAGAAGGACTCGCTGAAAGGTTAATGCCTGAAAACTTAGAGCCACTTCTAAGAAAAGCCATTACAAACACTGAAATTTTTGCTCAGAGGTTCCGTCACTGTGCAAATAGATCTTTTATGGTCTTAAGAAATTATAAAGGTAGAGAAATTTCACTACCAAGGCAACAATTACGAACTTCCCAAGTACTTGAAGCTATAAATGAAGTCGAAACTTTCCCAATGCTTGAAGAAGCGTATCGTGAAGTTCTTTTTGATGCGTTCGATTTAAAGAACGCACAACTTGTTCTGGATGAAGTTAAAAGTAAAAGACGTAAAATTAATTATCGAACTTATTCTCCAATTCCTTCCCCATTAGCACACGGACTGATCCTTTCAGGACTGAGTGATATTGTGCTAATGGAAGATCGATCTGCGTTATTGCGGGAACTTCACTCACAAGTCCTTGGGAAAGTTTTAGAAGAAGATGGAGGAGATAAACCTAGATTTGAAAAAGAACTTATTGACAGTTATTTTAATGAAAAAAGACCGATAATTGGTAATGAGGAAAGTTTACTAGAGGCTATTAAGCAAATTGGTGGACTATATTTATTGGATGACAAAGAAAAATCTGTTTACAGGATGTCAGACAGAGCATCTTCTGAAATTCAAGATTTAGCAAAAAGGTTGATTGAGGATGGATCAGTAGAGTCTGTGTGGACTGGAACAAAAGAAACCTTGTATTCACTGCCTGAACTAGTTCCTTACTATAAAGCCACATATGGTAAAGATGAAAAATTGAGTGCTTCGGCAAAGAAAACATATTCTAAAATGAAAGAGAATACAAAAATAACTAGCAAAAAGGTAGCTGACGAATTACACTCGAATTACTTAGTTTCTAAAAAAGTGGAAACTTTCGCTAAAAGAAATGTTGAAAAGACTCTAAATTATGAAAAATCTTTAGATTGGATTATCAAAAAACACATCGGTTTTGTAGGGCCTAGAGCTTCAGAAGAACTAGCCGTTGAATTAAACTTACCTGAAGAAATAATTAACCAAACACTATACGAATTAGAAGAACAAGGTATTGTTCAGGGCGGTAATTTTTCTCTAGGAAGGAAAATGCCCCAATATTTATTGGCTGAAGATGTAATTTATCTTGAAGCTCAATCTCACGGAGGATTAGAGGTTGTTTCTGAAGTTACTCTACGTGAGTACATTGATAGAAAATTATTCCGAAAATTTGACTCTTTACAAACTTTATTTGAACAATATACTGATGTTTCATCTCCTAGAATTGTCTTCCACAGATTAAAAAATCCTAATTTAGAGGAATGGTGGGAATGGAGAGATTCAGATGCAATATTACAAGGGCGATTCTTCGCAGGAAGACTAAGATATGTACCTGCAAATAAAATTGGAATGTACCAAGCCTTATTCAAAAGAGAAGTAAAAGGAAAAGTCCAGAATCTAATTGTCGATATGCTTAGAAGAAGCCCACCTATGACAAAAAGTGAGATTGCAAAAGAATTAGAAATAAAGACTGAAATTATTGATGGGGCTCTTAGGAGTTTGGAAGAAGGTTTAATCATCCATAGATACAATCGACATCGAAATCCGTGGACTACGCATAACAGGTATAGACTATTAAGTGAATATGATCCTCCTGAAAATGTAATTAGAAGCTTAATGGTTGATGTTTTGAGAAGTTCAGGGCCTTTGACCTTTGCCGAACTTCGCCGGGAATGCGGATTACCTTTGGATTCAGCTAGAAATATAATCAATCAACTTCAAGAGGAAGAAATTATCTCTAGGATTATAGTAGTTGGAGCTACACGATTATTTACCTATTGTCTTACCGAAGAATTAGAAGAAATAAAAAACACCGAGGAAAAAAATGTAACGCGCGTTATCTCATGGAGAGATCCTATGCTCACCCATATTAGAAGAGAAATGTATTCAAGTTACGGAGAGGCTTGGACAAATCCTATTATCAAAGGAGGAATGGTCTCAGGATATCTCGAGTCATGGGCCATGTCAGGGCTACTAGATGTAAGGGAAATTATCCTCGATGAAAATGTATCCATTAGCGAATTCTTAGAAGGCTTGGATGAATTTTCACAGTACCAAGAAAACTTTCACAGTAATATAATTAGAATTAAAGTATTTGATGGTACAAAAGTACCTGATTTGGATGAAAAAATAGTTGAACAGTTTGTAGAATGTGGATATCAAAGAATAAGAGATTGGCTTGTGAAGGGACCGGTATTAGATTTATCTTATCAAGAAAGAGACATTTCGGGATATCTACTTTGGAGGCAAAGAATACATCCTGAGAGAAGATTCAGAAATGCCCACGAAGCGTTTAGAGAAATGGGAGGAATAAGATCCGAGTACGAATTATCATTAAGAGTACAAGGAAGATTTTTCCATCCTAAAGATTACGGAAATGAAATGGAACTAGTGCAAGGGGTTATGATACCTGGATACTCAACTTATTGTAATGTCAGAGATGCAATAGTTTACAGAGATGCAAGAAATGAACCTCCAAATCCTGATGATAGGAGGTTACTCGCCTTAGCGATTGATTCAAAAGGATTACCACGTGAGGAACTCTACAGGAGGAGTGGAATGGATCCCGACTCGTTTAAGCAATCACTTGCAAGGCTTTACCAATCTTTACACCTCGTTCGAACAACAAGAGGAAATTACAGAACTCTTCCTGTTAACAGACTCTATGAAGCTGAGAAAGCAAGGTTTGTTGTCGTAAAAAGGTTAATTGAATCATTTGGAATAGTGTCCGCAGAAGGTCTAGGAATGCTACTAAAAGGAGAAATTCCTATGGCTGAATTAAGAAAAATACTATACGAACTTGAGGAGGACGAAGTATTAGTTAAAGGCTTTTTCAAGGAAGGAAGCGAAACACTCTACTGGCTTTTAAAAGACGACATTGATCTGGTAAAAGGCCATTTATTCCAAGGAAGTTTTGTTCTAAATCAAGCTGATAGGTTGGCTCACTACCTTAATGAAGAAGTTAAACAAAAATTTGGACTCGGTGCATGTAATGTGATTTTTAACTCTACACGTATGACTGGTGCATTCAAAATGTCAAAGAGGGGAAAAGATGTCATTATTACTGAATTTGTTGGAACAAATCATGAAAGGCACGTCATAGAAGCTTGGTGCAGGCAGTGGAGATTATCTATTGATTGGGAATTAAAATCAGATGAAAAAGTTGAAGTCTAAATAAATTCCTTGTAAATAAAATCCGGTAAATCTGTATGTATCTTAGAAAATTGCTCCTCATCTATAATTCCTTCTTCAAAAGATTTCAATGTTTTCCTAGGTACTGTCTTTGGGCCAAGAACTGCTCCAGGTCTATTAGGGTCGTCTAGGTAATCTGTTTCCAACATGTGAGAATGGCTATGCTTAGATGCAAAAGCTATATTTTGATTAGATGCTAGAAGAGACACTGTAATTCCATGACTGTTTTTTATTGAACCTATACCTCCATAATGCTTGACCAGTCTAGATTTAGGAAAACTGGCTTTACTTGCGAGATTAGCCAGATCTGCCATAACTTCAGGAGTTCCTGTTTCGGTATGTAGAATTACAGAGGCATCAACTTCCTTAGCTCTTCTTAACGACTCTTGAAGAATGCTATTAGACAAATTCCAAATCTCTTCATCTACTTCAAAGTGAGGACGCCCTAGCTCTCCAAGCCCAACTATCTTTCTCTCTTCAACTAAGTTTGTACAGAAGTCAACTGCTTCCAGATATATTTCAGAAGCCTTTTTAGAATCATAACAACCCAATAATTTGACAAATTGAACAGGATGAGGTGAGGAAATAACCGCTACTTTCGCACCTTCCTTCCTTGCCTTATCTGCAAGATTCAATGTAGTCTTAACTTGATCTTTAAATTGATCTATCTTTTTCCATGGTGAATATGGTTTGTGAACTAGAACTAAGCGAGTACCTCCCGAGTTTAAGAAAGCCTTCACTGCCTTCTCTTTTTGGCCTGAGGGGTCCAAATGAAAATGATTATCTGTTATGTCCACAGAGTTATACTTAGAAACCCAATGTAATACTTTTGTCTTTGAGCATAAAATTTATATCAACTGCCGGCTGGAAGTATTTCTGTATGAACTACGTTAGGAATTTAATTCTATTCGCAACTTTCATTTTTATGGGTATTTCTGCCTCCAACGCTTCAGCGGATGCTGATGATTTTAACTTAGATTATGACGATCCGACAAATGGAGAGTCTAATGTTGACCCTGAAAATATTATCGAAATGAAAGTACAAATCGAAAATGTAGTAAATCAGCCGATGTCTTTTGAAATGAAAATTTTAAATGATGATGATTTACAAAGTTCGGGGATAGACGTATGGTGGAGCCATAATGGAGATGATACTTTGACTTCAAAATCCGACACTATACCTAAAGTAGATGTTTCTGACAATTCGGTAAAAAGTGGAATAACTGTATCAGTTGAAGCTACTGAAAATGCAGTTTATGGTGATTATCAAATTGATTTAAGATGTAAAGACAAAGATTCCGATGAATTAGAAGAATTGAGTTTATCCCTAACCGTAAATGAAAAAGCTGCAGTTTCACTTCAATTAACTGAAGGTGGAGAGGCATTAGGATCAGTTGATATTGACAATCAAACTACTTACGAAATACAAGTTAATAATGATGGAAACAAGATAGATACCTTCTCTCTGAGTGTAAATGGAAATGACTGGGAAACCGAATTTGATGATTCTGAAGTTACTATTGAAGCTTTCACTAGCCAAATCGTAATTCTAACTGTTTCGACTGATGATGATGTTAATTTTGGAGATGATGATAGTGTAACTATAACTGCTGTTTCTCAGAACGATCCTAGTATAGATGATGACCTTAGTTTAACCACTCAAGTAAGAGTGAAATATGGTTTGTTGTTTGGTACTGCATCAAGCTCTAATAGTGTTAGCGGAGAGCCTGGAGCGACAGTATCATTTAATTTTAATCTTGTAAACAAGTGGTCTGAAAGTATAAACTACGAGGTCAAAAAGAAAGATTGGTATCGCGGTACTGAAGGAAATCGACCAGAGGGCTGGAGTGATTCTACAGGTACTGGAACGCTCGATGGATTTCAAGAAACTAATTCGGCAAGATTCTCAGTTACTATTTCATCAGGCGCAGATGCTGGCGAAGTTGTCACAATTATTGTAGAAGCAATAGCAAGTGATGACCAAGGAAAAGGAGAATCTGTTGTGATGGAAGTAGAGGTACGTGTTGAAGGCGACTATAACGTACAATTACTGATGCCTGGCTCAAATGAAATTAGCGTAAATGCTGAACAACTTGTGCCTATTTCATCTTATATCAAAGTTAAGAATCTTGCTAAGGTCAACGATTTGATTTACGTAACTGCTGAATGGGAACTCGGCGGAAATGATTGGACTTTAGAGACACCCCAGCCTATTAGCTTAGCTTCAAATGCCGAAAAATCACTTTTTATAAGTGTAAAAGCACCAAAAGCTGATGCTGGTGGCCAGGCTACATTGAAAATACGTGTTGAATCTGGAGGAGATAGCTCAAAGTACGATGAACAAAACATAATTTTTAGAGTCAATACTGCCCAAGATTCAAGTGGACCACAAACTGAAGAACTGGGAGAAGAAAGTGACTTTCCTGTTGATCCTATTTGGATTGTTTCTATTGTTCTAATAATTGGCCTAGGAAGCTCAGCTGCGTTTATGCTAAACCAGAGATCTAAAGGTGCATTCGGAGGTTCAGGAGAAAAAACCGAAGACTTTAGTGATGAATGGGCTGGAATGGAAGGTGCTGCTGCACCTCCAATGGCGCCCACTCAAGCCCCTCCTGCTGCTGCTCCACCAGTTACACCTCCCCCACAACCTCAAGCACCTCCTGCCGCTGCTCCACCGGTTACACCTCCCCCACAACCTCAAGCACCTCCCGCTGCTGCTCCACCAGTTACACCTCCCCCACAACCTCAAGCACCTCCCGCTACAGCTCAGCCTCCCCAACCGGAAGTGCCTCCTGCTGCTGCCCCAGCTGCCCCTACCGTACTAACTATAACTGTACCAGAAGGAGTAATGGCTGGCCAGCAAATTCAGATTAAAGCTCCAACTGGTCAATTAGTTAACGTTAAAGTTCCTGAAGGGTGTGGTCCGGGATCACAATTTAAGATTCAAATTTAAGCAGGCGTGGTCTAGTCTGGTATGACTAGGGGTTTCCAACCCCTCAACCTGGGTTCAAATCCCGGCGCCTGCACCACATTCTTTGCACAATTCATTTATAATAGGCATTAAATTTAGATATATGAAATACATTTCATTAATAGTTATAGGTTTAATGATTTCTTCGGGGTGTCTAGACTTTTTAGACGAAGAAACTACAAACGGACCACCCATTGCAGTCGCTGGCTTTGTTGGTAACGGACCTTTTGAACCTGATGAAATTATTACTTTCACTGGAAAAGACAGTAGTGACCCCGATGGAGATACTCTTGAATATTATTGGGATTTTAACAGTAATGATGGAAACGATGAAAATGTTAGAGGAGACATCTCAAATAATGGGAAAATTACTCACTCCTATACATCTGAAGGATCCTATACTGTAACCTTGACAGTAACTGACGGAGAAAACACAAATTCAGCAACTGTAAAAGTTAAAGTTGAGAAGAAAAGCAGTGAAATTCGTGCTATCGTAACTACTGAGGATGAGTTAAACTCTGAAGTAGATAACTCTGGAAAAATAGAATATTCTTTTTCAGCATCTGAATCTATCTCAGAAAGTAGAATTACAACCTATGAATGGGATTTTTCATACGACTCTAGCGAAGGATTTCAAGTAGATGGAGAATCTAATGAAGCTGATATTTCATTTGAATTTCATTCAGGAATATATACAGTCAAAGTCCGAATAACTAATGAAATGGGAGAAACAGATGAAGCTAGCTATTCTGATGATGTTGAACTAAAAATCAATTATAAGTATACAGATACAAGAAATATTGACTCTGGAAATCAAGAACATATACTGCAGGTGTATGGAATTCCTGCAAGGTACATTAAAGCTACACTCGAGTATGAAAGTAATTCAGTTCACACTAAAGATTTAGATTTATACATTTACAATCATAGTCAACAAAGAAATCCTGACGATGGAGATAGTGAATATGTGGCAGTAAATGATACACACGATAACGGAAATATTGAACAAATTAATTACATAGAGTTGGATTACTACAACAGTACAGACAGGGCTTGGTTTGATGAAATACATGAACTAGGTGAATGGGGAGTAGTTGTGGACCATGAAAGAACCGGAAGCAATGAATATACCGTAAAAATTGAAGTAATATATTGGGAATAAGTGTTTGAACTAGTAAAGCCTTGCCAAAATTGTAAATCTTATATTCTTAAACCAAAGAATAAAACAAATTTTGAACTCGATGAAATTGTAAAAAAAATAGAAAATTTTTCGTTTGAAATTTTAGCTTTCACAGGTTCTATGCTCTCTTTAAAAAAAAATTGCAAGATAAATATTTATGCTTCTGGTAAAATAGCAATTATAACTAAAGACTTAAATCAAGTTAAGGAGTTAGCTGCTGACCTAGAAAATGTTTTAAGCATTTAAAAAAATAATTGGTGATTAAATTGGAAAATATACCGTTTGTATCTATAGTAATTCCCACAACAGGTAATGTGAAATTCATCAAGGGTCTTGTTGAAAGTGTTAGCAAATTAGATTATCCAAAAGACAAATTTGAATTAATTTTAATAGGTGATGAAGAAACTGAATTATTGAGGCTAAATTCCAAAAGGGCTAAAGGATACGGAATACAGACTACTATAAAATATGAGCCTTTCGCAGCCGGTAAAAAGCGCAACATTGGCGTAGAATTAGCCAAAGGAGATATAATCGCATTTACAGATGATGATACCATTCTTAAAGAAGATTGGATAAGTAATGCAGTTAGACATTTAACCGATAACAACGAATATGTGGGCGTTGGAGGGCCTAATTTTACTCCCAGAGAAGGGCTACCTTTTGCTAAGGCTGTAGGTAGAATATTCGGTTCAAAGTTCCTTTTTTCATTTAGATATACTATTGGACATGCAAAACCAAAGGAAATCGAGCATAATCCTACTTGTAACTACATCATAAAGAAAGAGGCATTCGAAACTGTCCAATTTCACGATACGCTATGGCCCGGAGAGGATGCTGAATTCGATATTAGACTGATAAAAAATGGATTTAAAATCCTATATGCACCGGATGTTATTGTATGGCATCACAGAAGATCTAGGCCAATTCCATTTCTAAAACAGATGTTCAATTACGGTAAAACTCGAGCTCAAGTAACAAGGATGCATCCTGATAGTTTTGATATTCGATATTTTGCATTCATTAGTGCTTTTATTTTTTTAATAGCATTATATTCTTTTTCACTATCTGAAGTTGAATTGCCAATAATAGGTAAATTAAACTTAATGATACCTATTACACTAAATTTAGCATATTTCACTATTATTAGCATTGCTGGTATTCTAGTGGGTATCCAAACAGGTAAAGTAAAACAAGGCCTCTATGCACCACTTGTTTTATTTATACAACATTTTGGATTTTCAATCGGGTTACTTTATGGATTCATCAGAAAACCATAAGGAAAGTTTTTACAAGGGCTTGATTTGGGATAATGTGGATTTAGACTACGAAAAACTGTTAGAAAGGGCGAGGGAAGGCCTAGAAGACGTAATGGAAAACTCTGAAAGATTTACTCCGCCTGTACCTGAAGTATTACACGAAGGAAGTAAAAAAACAATAATACGTAACTTTACAGAAATTCTGGATATTTTGAGAAGAGAAGAAAATCATTTGTATAAATTTTTACTACAAGAGCTAGGGACAGCAGGATCTATTGATAACAGAAGATTAGTCCTTCAGGGTCGAGTTCCTGAAAAGAAAATCAAAGAACGCGTTAAATTATACATAGATACTTTTGTCATTTGCCAAGAGTGTAACCGACCTGATACTGATTTTATTAAAAGAGGTAGAACCTTATTTTTAGATTGTCAAGCATGTGGAGGAAAGAGACCGATAAGAACTAAACTTGTTGCTTAATAATTGAAAATATCTTACGTTAAAAATATGAAAAAAATTCAAAACATCGGTATTGCTCTAGCACTTGTAGCCATATGCTTTAGTGGATGTCTTGGAGAGAATGAAGATTCTGATAAAAATACCGCACCTGAAGCATTAATAATGATGCCTAGACAGGCTGACATTGTTGAAGCTGGAAAACCTTTCGCCATAGATGGGTCTGCTTCTAAAGATGCAGACGGAGATGAATTACAGTACAAATGGACACTTTCGGGTCTAGGAAGTCCTATTGATTTGAGTAATAAAGTATCTGACACAGTTATCATAGATGACGCTGGAAAAGATTTAGTATTAACTTTGCTTGTTCAAGATCCCAGAGGATTAACCGGTCAAGATATAGTTGTAATTACTGTAGAACCTGGCAATAGACCTCCTACGGCAATAATTACAACTCCAACTAATGGGGGCGCCTATTCCGAACGAAATGAAATTGTATTCAACGGATTGGCAAGTAGTGACCCTGATAATGATTTCTTGACTTACACGTGGGATCTTTCAGAAGCCGGGGGGCCAAGCTACACCGCATCAAAGCAGAGCAAATTTTCATTAGACTTGAGTGAAGGTCAATATTCAATTAGTTTGACCGTGGAAGACCCTGACGGAGAAAGCAGTACAGCCACTCACTCGTTTACTGTTACTAATTTACCTCCGGTATCAAAGATTACTAGTGACGTAAACTCCCTATTTGTGGGTGAAAAAATACAACTTTCTGGAGAGGAATCTTATGATCCCGAGGGCGGAGCCTTAGATTTTCTTTGGAATTTTGGAGACAATAAAACATCATCACTTAAATCTCCAGAATATAGTTGGAATTCACCGGGAACATTTACAGTCTCACTTACCGTTGAAGATGGTGAGGGACAAGAAACTACCTCAACAAAAGATATTGAAGTCAAATCTTTAGGACCTGTAGCCAGCTTTACTTTTTCATCTGGTGATAAGATAAGAGCCAATAATAATGTAACACTGGATGGGAGCGACTCATCTGCGCTTGGAGCTCCAATCAAAGAATACAAATGGAACTTTGGAAATGGAGATGAATTAACTACAAACGAGTCTAGTACTGAATATTCATGGAACTTGGGAGGATACTACAATGTTACTCTTACGGTAATTGATGATGATGGGGAAACTGGAGAAGTTACTAAGATGTTGCAAGTAGTTCCAGAGGATTTTGTAGACGAAGGGCAAGGAAATGAGCTAGTGGATGGAAATGAGGATACTGTGAGTTACAATCTTCCGGTTCAAATTTTTGTTTCATCTTTGCAGATAGAGTTCACAGACATAGGATGTGTAGGTTTGGGCGGAACTCTAAGCTACGTTATTTCACTTCAAGATTCAACCGGAAACCAAATAGCTGAAGAAAATGGAAATGTAGCTTGTGGGGAAAGTGCAAGTTGGAACGAAATTATATCCAATGATGACAATTCAATGGTTATAGGAGATTACCAAGTTGCTGTAGAGCTAACTAACGGAGGAACTCCAGTTCAAGCAAACTGGAATTATCGTTTCGAAATAATTTATAATTTTTAAATCTTAATTGAAAAAGATACAGTATTATTATTTCTAGAAAGTAAATCTTTGAGCCTAACTATTTTGGGATTAAGAGATGAAAGTTTTGATTCCATACCGTCAACATGTCCTTCTCCTACAATTGCAACTATTCGACTATCGTGATTACCTCTCAATATTTTAACTAAATTCTTTGACATGTAAGTATCTCTTCTATCTATTAAATGGGATTTGATAGTAGGATAGTTAACAGAAAACTGCCTTAATTCCTCAGTAAAATCGCCTGATAACAGACTGTCTCCAAAGCTTGTATCGCTTCTACCAACGAAAGAAAAAATACTATCTTTGATTATTCTCCACAATTCAATCCAAGGCATATTTTTCCAAGCATCTCTTATTGTGACTAATATCGGTTTATCTATCAATTTAATATCTGCACCTAAGGCTCTTGCGATCTTACCCGCAACGAGCATTTCAGAACCTGGAGAGCTACCGAAAGAATCACCAAGATGTTTTTGGATTCGAGACAAAAATCTCAAAAAAAAAGGACCACCAGAACTTTGTGAATTAGTTTGTAAAGCTATCCACCTTTCCCGGTCTAATTCCAAAGCAATACAGGTTGGATCAAAGTCTCTTATGTATACTTCAAGTGAGGATGATAAATCTATTACATGAGCTGTTCCGATTATCATTAATGAAGACATAATTCGCATCAATAAGATAGAGACATATTAAATAACAATGCTCATTGGTAATTTATGTTCAGTTCAAAGGAAAATCCTGATGCGCCTTCGAAATGTCCCTATTGCAATAAGGATATTGGAGTAGATGGTAATACTTACAGATTTCAAGTCGTAGATTTTACCGCTGAAACCTCAGGCAACCAGAGAAATGCGGGAAGAGTTATTGCAGTGTCTTGTTCAAATTGCAAAAAAGTCTTAGGATTTGTAAATCAATAGAATTATCTCAAAAATATAATTAAAAACATCAAAGTTGCTGCGGCTTCAAAAGTTGCCAAGATTATGGAACCTTTTGCGACCATATTGTAAGTAGGCTGTGGAGTAATTGGCAAATAGATGTAATGAACTAAAATTTCTAGTATTAGAAGCCACCCAGTCCATATGAATAATTCATAGTTCCAAGGGAATATTTCAAAGTAGCCTGAAAATAGTAAAAGAGACACACCACAAATTGTAAAGAACCAAGATAATTTCATAGTAAATTCGGCACCAAATTTTGTTGCAAATGTTTCTATTCCGAAACTTCTGTCAAACTCCACGTCAATTGCCATAGTAGGACAGTAAAGTGCTAAAAGATAACAGATAGTGGATAAGAAAAAAAATCTTGGAAAGTCAACAACAGGCTGCTCTATTGACCATGCGGCTAAAGGAATTAGAAAACCTAAACTGATTCCGTTACTCAGTAAGTCTAAACCAGGCCGGGACTTAAATCTAAAGGGTTCCATATTATAAACAAAGGATATAGCAGTTAAACCCAATATGCAATACAGAAACTCTAAGTTGTACCTTAATGATAATATTACGCAAGATATTTGCAAAAACCAGAACAAAATCCAAGATTGCCTTAAACTAAGGGTACCACGAACAAGTAAGCTAAATTCTTTTCGAGGATTTTTTTTATCTAAGTCAACGTCACAAATATGATTCAAAACGAAAGTGGAAGAAGTAAGTAGAGCTATTACAAGAAATCCATAAAATAGATCAAAGCTGTATAATTCTCTTGAAGAAACCACATAACCAATAAAAAAAGGGGTAAAGCCAACCATCCAAAACTCAAACCCGATAAACCTTAGCCAAGTAAGTCTTGTAAATATTTTATTATTGATTAGACGTTCAAAAGTTAAATTTGTCATTTTTGTATATTTGAGTTAGGAGCCCAACCTTAATATCTTTAGGCTGTATAATAAAATATGAGTAATGATTTTGAATACGCGCACAACAACAAAAACGTAATTTGGATGTCACAAAATACTAACCATTTACCTACACATAACGCTATTCAAGATGCAATAAGAAAATCTGCTGATGAAAGAGAATATACCAAATATCCTTTAGCCTCAGGTTTTCCCAAATTAAAAGAATTAATCTTGGAAGACTTAAGTCTACCCGATCAGGATTTACACATCACCAATGGAGGTACAGAGGCACTTTACTGCTTGATGAGGCATATACAGCCTAAAGGAAGTGAGATGATTACTTCAGACCCGTCATACTTTGTAGTTCATAAATTTGCTAAATTAGGTGGCGCTAGGTGTACAGATATACCAATTTATCATGGAAATTACAGATTCGATATAGAAGACGTTAAGGAAGCTATCAATGCGAATACTAAATCTATTTTTTTAATTGATCCGATAAATCCACTAGGCAGTACTTACCCTAAAGAAGAAAAAAAAGCTATATGTGACCTCGCTGAAGACCATAAATTTTGGATAATTGACGATATTACCTATTGTGATTTTGCGCCCAACCATGTTTTAGCTGCTGATATTTTACCAGAAAGAACGATTACAGGCTACTCTGTATCTAAAAATTGTGGACTTGCTGGACTAAGAGTTGGTTCACTAGTAGGACCTAAGGAGTTTATATCCGAGGTCCGAGGAACAATGGTATCTGATTTAGGAATAAATGTTATAGGCCAAAGAGCTGCAATTGCAGCTCTAGAAACTAAGAAAGACTGGTTACCTGGAATGCTAGAAACTGCAAGAATTAACCAAGAA
>Ga0163110_10000191_pt1 | contig 27694 bp, 20 predicted proteins | sample CRUFie1St17metaG_FD_108703 | JGI IMG/M metagenome (GOLD analysis project Ga0163110, IMG submission 108703) | Marine microbial communities from the Costa Rica Dome - CRUD Field 142mm St17 metaG | ecosystem: Environmental > Aquatic > Marine > Oceanic > Photic zone | place: Costa Rica: the Eastern...
CGCGTCACTTTCTTGTAGCGGAGACGAGGACAAACAACCTCCACCCCGCCAATCGCCCTGAGAGAGGCTGCTGCGATGTGCTCCCGCTTGGGCTGCGCTCGCAAGCAATACCACGCTGCACCCTCGGTCTCTCTCATTGCTGCTATTCCCCAAGGACTCTCTGAATCAGGGGCAGGACAAGCTTGGCCTGCTTTAACCACCGTTCCAACTTCTTCACTCTTTCGTCATAAAATGCCTGCTTGGCTCCGTCCACCTCCTTCGCGACCTCCGCCTCCAAGGCCTTCAGGCGATCTTTTCCACTCTCCATGTGCGGCCGCATTTGCTCCCGGATGAAGCCCCCTACCAGCTTCTTCAGCTCGATATCCGCTTCGTAATACGTCCGGCGGACATCAGGTCCCTCCACTTCCTTGATTGCGCCCAAGGTCCTGAGAAATTTGAGCCCCTGACTGACAGAGCCCTTAGAAATGTTGAGACGCACCACGAGATCGTCCATGGCCAGGGGTTCGGCCGAGACAAACAGCAATCCGTAGATTTCCCCTACTGATCGAGGCAAACCTGCCACCCGAACTCCATCGGCAAAGAGAGAAACTACCTGTCGTTCAATTTCCACAAGGGTGTTGGGCTTAGCGTCGGACACAGGCCCACCTCAACACATGAACTTCGACTGTTCAATTTTTAATGAACTGACAGTGCAGCAACGGTAAACGCTATATCGCCAAATAGAAGGTAACCTAAAACCATGCCGCTCGTACCGGGACCTTATAATTTATAAATATTTAATGTAAAAATAAGTCGACTTTTCTGATTTTTTATAAAAAGTTAGCTCTCTTTCTCGATCATCAATGTGCCGCTTCCCATCATCTCTCTGGACCCTAATTCTCCTCGGAACAGCCTGTATCTTGGCGCGGGCAGCAAATGAGCTTCATGTCGCCCCCCCTCCCCTTGGGAACGACTCCAACCCCGGAACCCTCTCCCAACCCTTCGCGACCATCGCCCACGCAGAACTCCAGACTCAGGCAGGCGATACCGTACTTCTTCACGAGGGTGTCTACCGCGAATCTGTCAGGTTCCGGCGGAGCGGAACTCCGCATGCCCCGATTCGCTACCAGCCCTACCACGCGGGCCAGAACCCAGCCGAGGTCTGTATTTCTGCCTTCACCATCATTGAACCGGGTATCAACGGCGCAGGAACTTGGGAACGACACGATGGACCAATTTTCAAAATCCAACTCACCCCGGAGTATGGCCTCGGCCTTGGGAAATCCTGTGTCCTGATCGACGGGGCGCCACAGAAGATCGCCCGCTGGCCTGATGCTCCCATGGCCTTTGACTTTAATTGGGAGGGCATGGCCTCTCCTCAGCGTGCCACCCACGATCCCTCTTCCGCCGGGCCGGAGCCTCCCTACGAGGGCACTTTTTTTACCGCAACCTACGAGGATCGGGCTCTCCCACACGGCGCACGCAACAGTTGGCGAGGGGCCCGGATTGATACCAGCCCCGGAGGGGGAGTATTTCGTGACACTGGCATCGTCACTCAGTCCGCTGAGGGTTCCGTGACTTTTCGCTACCGCCCCTTTCGTAAACCTGGTGCTTACGCTGCAAAAGCAGATCCCTATTTTCTCTGGAACCACCTCAATGCCCTCGATCAAGAGGGAGAATATTTCTTCGATATCGAGGGAGTCAGCGGACCAGCCTACACCCTCTATCTTTTCCCTCCCGGCAATATCTCTCCAGAACAAACCACTGTCGAGATCAAGAGCCGGGAGTATGGATTTGATATGAATTGGACGAGTCACATCCATTTGACGCAGCTCAATTTTATTGGAGGAGGAATCGAATGTCCTGTTTCCAGCTCCTTCATCGTCATGGACGACCTTCATCTTCGCTACTGCGGATCCGGTCTTGATGCGCTGCAAACCGGACGAGCGGCAGTCTGGCTGAAGGGCGACGGACACAGACTACTCAACAGCCAGGTCGAATATTCCTACGGAGGAGGAGCCATCACACTGGGCACAAATACCGAAATCGCGAACAACGTCATTCGAGACTGCATGCTCTACGGAGTAGCTTCTTTTGATAGCTCCGACATTCACGCTCACCACAATACCATTTTCGGAAATCAGGGAGTAAACATCCACATGTATTCTCCTCGCGGCAGATTTAATTACAACCACTGCTATCACGCCGGCATGCGAGTCACGGACTCGGCGAGTATGAACTCGAATTACAACGGGGACTTGCAGGGAATGGAGATTGCCTACAACTGGGTGCATAGCAATGTAGCACGATACAATCTGACTAGAACGGAGGAGAACGGAGCGAGCCGGCCAGTCTGGGGAGGAGGCCGAGGCATCCGGATGGATACCAGTCCCTCGAATGTCTTCATTCATCACAACCTCATCTGGGGCATTTCCGCACCGAATCTCAGCTTAACCTTATGGGCTCTGGACCCGAACCAGATCAATTACCGGAACTCTATGCAGCGAGTGTACAACAATACCATCGACGGGCAGATCCATATCGCCAATCGCGGTAGCATCGGCGGCATCGATATTCGCAACAATATCTGTAGCGAAGTACGAGAATTTGGTGCGGAAATAGATCCGCACATCGTTCGGAACAACTTTATGACCATCGGGAAATTTGAATCGCGATGGCCCGGCAATACCGCCGACAACTCCCTCTTCAAATCGGCCACCACCGGGAATTTTGAACTCCATGGGGACGCTGCTGCCATCGATGCCGGAGAGCACATTTCCGGTATCACTACCAACTATGCTGGAGAGGCTCCAGACGTGGGAGCCCTCGAGCATGACGGCTCCTCCAACCCTCACTGGAGCGCAGGTGCCCTGCTCCGTCCCAAAGATGCCAGAGCGCTACGATTTTCCCTGCTCGTGAAACCAAATAGTGAGCGCTATCTGGTTGTTTCGGGAATGCCTGAGGGAAGAATTCCAGCCAGAGAATTCACCATCCGCCTTGGCCCAGCCGTTCTTCAGGACCATCGCCTGATTTACTCGACCAAAACCCATCACGCCGAGGCCTACTTCAAGATTGAAGCAGAGGACCTCTCGGGAAACATTCCGGTTAATTTTTCCCTCGATGGAGAAGCCTTTCAAAATAATGGCGAGGTAATGGACCTGCAGGGTTCCTCTCTGTCCATCAACGACGTGGACGTTGAAACCACCACCCCTTCAGGGGGCACGATGCATACGATTTCAGGCCGAGGATTTGGCTCAACAGGGTGGACGCTCCCCCTGAAGATGGAAAACACCACCGGCGAGGACCTGAACCATGCGCCCGTACCCGTCATCTTCAACACCAGAGAACACATCGAGACAGGCCGAATGAGCCCTGACTGCTCTGATCTTCGAGTCCTGCACTGGGAAACTGGAAGAGAACTTAAATACTGGATTGAGTCCGGTAGAAATTCCGAAGCGACGCTCCTCTGGGTAAAATACGGAGATGACTCCCCCCTGATGAATCGATTCAGTCACCTTGATGAATCCGGCTACTACTTATCATTTGGGAAATCTGGCCGAGAATCCGCCACTGACCCCGCCATCGTGTATGACTACTTTCCTGAGTTACTTGATGAGGGTCTGAAAGTGTGGATCTCAGCAAACCGTCTGGCAGAAACCCACCAGGATGGTGACTCGATAAGCTCGTGGGACAATATTGCTTCCCCGAATTCCCTGACTCAGGCGGATCCCTCGGCGACACCCACCCTGAAATTCAATCAACTCAATCAGCTTCCTGCTGCCAACTTCAACGGCTCCGATTACCTGCAAATCAATGGATTTCCTCAGCAGGTATCTGAAGGATTGACGGTCTTTTCTGTCATCAAATCTGACCCCGGCCACGACCCTCAAGGACGGCTGATCAGTATTGGAAACGGCGACCGAGAAACAGACAATGTGAGGCAGGGCGGAGAACGTGGGTGGAGGGTATTTGGAGTCAAGAGAGCCTATAGTGATAACATCACAGCTATTGGATCGGGTCGGCGGTTCGCGGGCCATTCTCACTACATGACCGCTGACGTCGCGGAACTCCTCGTATTCGCCAATCTGCAGAGTAACTCGACAGGAGTGGGAATGGATCGAATCCGTAAATACCTCGAGAGAAAATATGCCATAGGCAATACCGCCCGGGGCGTAGTGGAAACTAACCGTCTGCAAGACCCAACTCGATTTTATCTCGGGGGCCAACTGATTGAATCGGTGACTATTCTGGACGATCAAACCGCTACCTTTATCTCTCCTTTCTTACCCCCCTCCGGAAATCATGGTGATTTGGCTCCTTCAGATCTGAGTACACTCCCGATTGGGCCCGTTTCTCTGGCTCTTACAGCCGAAAGAAACGGCGAGACAGCTCGTGCCGGGCAGCCTCTTACTTACTCCCTCCCAGCCTACGACCAATGGGCACGCGACAACCTGCCTCCGGAAAGGCGAGGCAGTCTCGAGGACTCTGATGGAGACGGAATTGTCAATCTGCTGGAATTCGCCACCTCTTCCAACGCCTTGGAGCCCACAGTTGGCCCTCTGTTCTCGATTTCATCCCCCGAAGCCGCCGCCCCTTACATGGAATTCAATCGGAATATCAACGCTACAGACGTTATCCTGTCCGTTGAATATTCTTCGAATCTCCGCGATTGGACCATCGTTCCTGAGCATAGCCCGGACTTGTCCGTGATTCCTCTATCCCCACCTAGTGACAGCAGCCTACTAAAGATACGATACTCCCCGAGCGCTCGCTCTCCAGAAATTTACTACCGACTGCGTGCGACAAAAATTCCCATTGCAGATCCCCCGCCTAGGGATGCAAATTAGGAACTGATGATAAGTTCCGGAATGAGGAGTCGCCGCATCCAAGCTCTTCTCGGGGTGGGATTTCTTCTAAGCCCTCTATCAGCCCTCGCTGAAGAACCCTACAATGTCCTGCTTATTATTGCGGATGATTTGAATAGTCGCATCGCGCCGTTGGGAGACCCGCAGGCGGTCACCCCTCACCTGACCAGACTGGCTCAGCGCTCGGTGACTTACCGGAATTGTGTGAGCCAATACCCATTCTGTGCCCCTTCCAGAGGGTCCTTCCTTACCGGCCTCCACCCATGGCACCTGGGCATCCACGCCGCCGGTGGTAACCAGGCCAACGGAGAAAATATTGTGCCAGGGAGAATGCGGATGTCCCAATTCTTCCAGTCCCAAGGCTATTGGACTGGCAGCTACGGTAAAGTTGAGCACTACGAACGTGCCGAACGATGGGATGAGCTCATTCCCCGCGCTCTCGCCGTAGATGGCACCCTCCAATCCGTTCAGGATTTCAGCGCCCACAAGGGTATCAGCGGTAACACCAACTTCCTGATTTATGAGGACGGGGAGCCAGAAAATTTTATGGACGGGCTGACAGCCACCAACGCCCTTACCGCCATGGAAAAATGCCTGGCCAGGGACCAGAGATTCTTTGTCGCGGCGGGTTTCTATATGCCGCACACCCCTTGGATTGTGCCCGCCAGCATTGCAGATCTCCATGATCCAGCGAACTTCGTTCTACCGGAATCCCCTCCGGGCTCCTACGACAACGCTTACTGGCCACCTTACGCCTATACCTACGGCAAAGCGAGTGACACCAGGCCCTACCTTACGGAGGACGAACTTCGCTCCCTGTTTCACGCCTACTACAGTGCAGTCACGTTGATGGATTATAATCTGGGGCGCCTGCTCGATTTTGCAAATTCACACAATCTCTGGGACAACACGGTAATTGCTTTCATCAGCGATAACGGATTTAGCCTGATGGAGCATCAACACCTCTACTCGAAAAGGAACTACTCCCGTGAATCCATCCACGTCCCGATGATGATTCACCATCCGGCAATGACGTCCGAAGGCCGCTTCTGCGATCGCCAGGTAGGACTGGTTGACCTTATGCCAACCCTCATCGAGCTAGCCGGAATTGAGCCTTACCCGAAGCATCTGGACGGCCGATCTCTTGCGCCGCTGCAGGCAGACCCCGACAGGGAGTGGGAAACGCCTGCGCTCTCCTGTCTGACCTACCGAGATAGCTCGAAACCAAGATTCCGGATCGGGCAGGTTGGTCCGTGGAAGCTGATCGAAGGGCCTTTCTCTCCCTCTTTGCGGAGAGTCATGAACCACCGTGATGATCCCTTCGAGCATTTTGGAACATTCCCCAACGGGATCACCCCTCAGGCCCTTAGATCCCTCGAGACGGCCGTAGCGGAGATTCCCTTCATTGATAACATGTTTTACGTAGGTAAACCGGATCTGGGACAGACTGACAGAGACGGGGATGGATTACCTGATGAGACCGAAATTGACCTTCTCCCTCTTGGTTTTCACCCTTTCGAGGAAAGTAGCACAGAATTGAGGCGCCTCGTGAGTAGCGCCCTTGAAGTAGACCCAACTCCCGATGGATTTACCCTCACCTTTCCTGACTTTCGCGTTAACCCCGCGGAGTTTCGCGCGTGGCATACGTATCCACTCTCTCTCGAGAGGTCGTCCGACCTTTCGACGTGGGAAAATGTCCCTGAAAATTTCCAGCTAAATTCCTTGGGGGCTCTCCAGTGGCTGGAAAGGCCAGACCCTGTATCAGGCAAATCGTTTTACCGGCTGCGCATCGCTCCGTGATACTAATCCACCCACCGGCCAAGCGCTGCAGACAGGGCCTCGGATTTCTGAACTCGGAACTGCTCTCCACACTCAACCGTAGCCCTCTTCCCCGTCCCGCTCTGGAAATGGAGGAGAACCGGTGTTTTCCCTGGATGAGAGGCTAGCACTTCTTCGATTTTTCTGAGGTCTTCGACTCGGCTGCGCGAAACCCACAGTGAGAGCTCTAGTGGACCTCCCCCATTACTACCGTTCTGGTTCGAGCGTAGCTTCAACTCCTTAAGCCCACTTCCCATGATTTTCCGACTCTCGGTTCTGTCATCAATCGAGATCTCACCCTTCAAGGCGATGACAGCCCCTTCCTCGAGAATACCCGCATCTCGTGCCGGGGTATAAGACTCCCCCCAGCAGAGCACTTCCTGACTCCCCGTAAAATCCTCAATCACGAGTATCCCAAATGGCTTCCCCTTTCGGGTAAGCCGTTGATCAATTTTCCGGATCATCCCGGCAAATGGGAAACGGGCACGCCGGTCGCCAATGTCGAGGTCATCGAGCAAGCCTAACTTGCAGAAGCGGTCTGAATCCAGGAGGCTACGGTATTTATCCAGCGGATGTCCGGTGACATAGTAACCCAGCAATTCCTTCTCTTTCTCAAGACGCTCATCCTTTGGCCATTCAGGGATTTGCTTTCTCGCTGCAGGCGCAGCCAGCTCCTCGTCAGCAAACAACGCAACTTGGCCACTTTCCCGGTCACGCTGGGCAGCACTGGCAGCAGCAGTGACCTCCTCGACCCGGGCATGCATACCTGCCCTTGTTTCACCGGTCCAGTCCATCGCCCCCGAGAGCACCAGATTCTCCAGAATCCGCTTGTTCACGACCTTGGAATCCTGACGGTTCGTAAAATCATCCATGGTAGAGAACCTCCCGTTCAACTCCCGTTCGGCGATGGCCTGCGCCATGGCGCCTTCTCCCACGTTCTTAATTGCCGCAAGCCCATACCGAATCGCCATTTTCCCACTGGATAGTTGCTCCGGAGCGAACCGTAACTGGGACCGATTCAAGTCCGGCGGAAGGATCTCAATATCCATCCGGTGACACTCCGAGACAAAAACGCCTATCTTGTCGGTGTTGCTAAACTCGTTGGAGAGGAGAGCCGCCATGAACTCGACAGGGAAGTTCGCCTTGAGATACGCCGTCCAGTAGGAGATGTGGGCATAGCAGGCCGAGTGCGACTTATTGAATCCATACCCGGCAAAGCTCGCAATCTTATCGAAGATCCGGTTAGCCAGAACAGAGTCGATATCATTCTCCGCCTTACACCCCTCAACAAAGGTGACCCGCTGCTTGTCCATTTCGGACTGCTTTTTCTTACCCATCGCCCGCCGAAGGATATCCGCACCCCCAAGAGTGTAGCCGGCCAGCAGCTTTGCTGCATTCTGAACCTGCTCCTGATAAATCATGACCCCGTAGGTATCTCCACAAATCTGCTCCAGCATAGGGTGCTCATAGGTCACCTCCTTGCGCCCCTCCTTGACCTCAATCATCTCGTCAATGAACTGCATGGCGCCTGGGCGATAGAGCGCGAGAAGATCCGTGATATCATCGATTCGGCGGATACCGTAACGCTTGCAGGTCTCTGTCATTCCACCTGACTCCAGCTGAAAAACCCCCATGGTCTCCCCGTTGTTTAGCAGGTCAAAGGTGGGCTGATCATCAAGCGGAACCCGGTGAATCTCAAAGTCTGGAATTGCGCTCCGGATGAACTCTGAGGCCTCCTGAATTACGGTCAGGTTCTTGAGCCCAAGAAAATCCATCTTCAGAAGGCCCACCTCCGTAATGGCACCCATATCATACTGGGTAACCACCTCTCCTTCATTACCTCGACTGAGAGGAACATGCTCATCCAGAGGGCGGTCCCCAATCACCACTCCGGCGGCATGAACTCCGGTATTTCTTGTTAAACCCTCCAGCTTGGTGGCGTAACCCCAGAGCTCACGATAACTGGCATTACCCTCGATTGTTTGGCGGAGCTCCGCCTTGCTATCGTATTCCTCTTTGAGTTTTACCCCGGGGCGTGCCTCGATCATCTTGGCGATCATATCGGCTTCGCCGTAGCTCACTCCCATGACCCGCGCGACGTCTCGAATCACACTTTTCGCACCCAGAGTTCCGTAGGTGATAATGTGAGACACACAACGGTCACCGTATTTGCGCCTCACATAATCTATGACCTCAGGGCGCCGCGTTTGACAAAAATCAATATCAACGTCGGGGGGGCTGACTCGCTCCGGATTTAAAAACCGCTCAAACAGCAGACCAAAGCGCATCGGACAGATGTCTGTAATTCCTAGCGTATAAGCCACCAGAGAACCGGCTGCCGATCCTCGTCCCGGGCCAACTGGAATCCCGTTTTCCTTGGCCCAGTTGATGAAGTCTGCGGTGATCAGGAAATAGCTGCTGAACCCAAGGTCGCTGATAGTTCTGATCTCGTAATCCAGTCGCTTCCTCAGCTCTTCATCTTTGCTCGCCTTTTCTTTGCCGTAGCGCATTTCAAGGCCGGCAAAACACTGCTCGCGAATATAGTCGTCACGACACATGCCGCCGGGCGCTTCGAAATTTGGATACTTCTCTGAGCTTGTAGCATCAAGGCTGAGGGTCACATTACAGCGCTCCGCGATCTCCAGAGTATTGTCACAAGCGTCAGGGACGTCTGCAAAGACCTCGCGCATCTCCTCCGCGGTCTTGAAATACACCTCTGGGGGATACCGCATTCGCTTCTCGTCAAAGACCAGCTTCCCAGTCCCAATACAGATCATTACGTCATGAGCGTCATGGTCGTCACGAGATAGGAAATGCACGTCGTTGGCGGCAACGAGTTTGAGCCCGAGTTCCCGTGCCAGCGCAATCAACTGGGGCTTTACCTCAAGCTGCATCTCCAATCCGTGGTCATGAAGCTCCACGTAAAGGTTGTCGCGCCCGAAAATGTCGCATAGCTCCTCAAGTGTTTCGCGCGCCTGGAGAGGCTGTTTCTGCAAGAGCCACTCGTTCACCGGCCCTGCGATGCACCCACTGAGGCAGATGATTCCTTCCGCATGCTCGCGCAGAAGCGGGAGGTCCACCCGGGGTTTCCCATAGTAAGAGCCATCCAAGTGTCCCTTACTGACAAGCTGAACCAGGTTCTCCCAGCCCGTATTGTTTTCCGCGAGAAGAGTCAGGTGGGTTGCTCGCTTGCGACCCGGGATTTCCTGCCGGTGCGCCATCGACTCTGGGGCCAGATAAATCTCACAACCCAGAATCGGTTTGACTCCCTCTTTGCGTGCAGCTTCGTAAAATTCGATAGCCCCGTAGAGGTTGCCATGGTCGGTCATCGCAACCGCCGGCATCCCCAGCTCTGCGGCCCTTGCTGCCGCCTCTTTGCAACGCACCGCGCCATCAAGAGTCGAATACTCCGTGTGGAGGTGAAGATGAACAAAAGAGGCGGCCATAGCAATTCCGGCCGGGACAGCATAGGCCCACCCGCGATCCCCGCAACGCCGAAGCGGGCCGGCTTTCTCATTTCGTCAGGCGAACCCCGCAGGATCGTATTTTTCGCTGGCGCTTCCGCCAAACCAGCCCTTCCTTGTAGATCATGGCTTTTTTCATTTCGCGCCTTCTGGCCATACATCTGCTTCTTCAACTGATGGGTCCCTTAACTTTCGCGGACGAGGAAAACGGACCTCCGGCAGAGGAGAAAGCGGAAGATGCACCCAAAAAAGCTCCCGATCTATCCGAATTTAGGACCTTCACCTCCGCGAAAGGTAACAAAACCCTGCAGCTCAAGGTTGTCGCTCGCATCGACGATGAGACCTACAAGGTTCAGAATCCCGAAGGAAGGATCTTCAACATCAAGACCAGCAATCTCAGTCGGTCCGACCAGCTCTTTCTCGATTTCTGGGAACCCGACTCCATTCTTAATCTGAAGAAGGCCGAGCTCCCTGACGTCCTTGACCAGATGGGCTACAGTGCTCTGGACATGACCGTTGTCGAAAGCACCTTCTTTGTGACAGCTACCGTTGATGGGAAGACCGGGAAGTTCCTACTCGATCCCAGTCGGGGATGGTCGACTTTCGACCCTGCTGCCGCGAAGGAAATCGGAATGACCCTCACTCAGGGTCGCATCAACTTTACTGACAATACCGGTAAAAGCAGCCGGTCACAGCGGGGCGCGGTCAAGGAATTCAAAGCTGGGATGGTCTCCGTTAACTCACATGAATTCGAGGTAATCGAGGTCGCTAAAATGTTCCGGGCTGTTCCCGCCAACACGATCGGCGCTATCGGTGGGGACATGCTCAAAAAGCTCAACGCCCTTGTTGATTTCGGGGGCAAACGACTCTTCGTGCGCACAAATCAGTAGTGGGCCAACACAGGGCCGGGAACTGCACACTGTGAGCGAACTCCTCTGTCCCACTCTGCCCCTCGCACGAGAGCTCAGGATTTCGAGGGCGTTGGGAGGGTCCGACTCGCTATCTCGGCCATGTTTACAGCGAGACATTTCCTCGCTAAGGCCTCAGTTCAAACCTCCCTTGGCAGCTTCCACTAGCCAAGTGGCATGGAAACTGCTATCTGTATTTCTACGCAACAAGCAACGTCTATGAAAAAAGTTGAAGCCATCATCAAGCCGTTCAAATTAGAAGAGGTCAAAGAGGCACTCGCTGAAATCGGGGTGCAGGGGATGACGGTCACCGAAGTAAAGGGCTTCGGACGCCAGAAGGGCCACACTGAGATCTATCGTGGCAGTGAATACACCGTTGATTTCCTCCCTAAGGTCAAGATCGAGGTCGTAGTGGACGACAGTGAGGCGAGCGCCGTTGCCGAAGCCATTGTGAAAAGTGCCAACACCGGCAAGATCGGGGACGGAAAAGTTTTCATTTCCGGTATCGAGGAGGCAATTCGGATCCGGACAGGCGAAACTGGTGGAGACGCTGTCTCCGTCAACTAGCGTTCTGGGCAAGAAGCTCCCAGAAAGTATTGGGGTCAAAGATCGCCTCTCTGCTCAGTGCGTGCAGAAAGAGCGGGGCCAGCAACTTCTGCTGCGGTCCCTGCGGGTGCCTCTGGTTTATCCTACTCTTCAGGGCCCGCCCCGGCGATCATGGCGGAGGGCAAGAGGCGCATCCTCAGGGGGTAATAACAACCCGGTCTCCTAGCTTTGTGAGATCCCAGAACCGTCCAGCACTTCTGGGGGGTATCCGCAGGCACCCATGAGAAGCCGGATGGTCCGGACAGTAGCCCTCGTGAAAACCAATCGCACTGCAATTAAGGCGCTGGAAGAAGGGCATTCTCACTCCCTGATATATATTCGACTCATGATCGCGGTGCCTGTCGGTAATCACAAACTCCCCAGGTTCTGTCCGGAACCCCCTCTTTCCAGTTGATACCCTTGTGGTCAGCAGCATCTGGTCCTCAGTGCCGTAAACCCAGGCCCTCTGCTCAGACAAATCGACCTTGATCCAGCGCTCTTCATGTTCCGGATCTACACCCAGCAGTAGCTGCATCATCTTCACGTCCCCACGACGCGCTGCAAATCCGATCGCACAAAAGGATTTACCACTGGTCAGCACCGAACGCCGTGCTCCATGATCTATCAAAAGCTTGGCCATTTCGAGATTCCCGCTATCTGCTGCCGCCATCAGAGGCGTCACTCCTGAATCGTATTGCAAGTGACTTTTGAGAAATCCCACTGGTCGCACCCATGCGAGAAATGCGGGCGTCACCGGACACACAAACGGTTCGTTTACATCGGCTCCTTTCCGGACCAGAGCACGGCAAAGGTCTATGCGATCCATTGCAACCGCAAGATGAAGCGGGCCCTGACCCTCCCGCCCCCGGCTTTTCAGTTCCTGATCACTCAAATTGCCTGCCTCCAGAATATCCTCCACCAGACCACACCTTCCTCCGCGTACCGCCGCTACCAACAGCGCATCCGTAGAATCCTCGTCGGGCTTTACTCCATGCTGGAGAAGAAACCGCAGGAGCTCACGATCTCCCTCCACGGTCGCATTGTAGAGAGCCGGCCCTGCCACGCCGCCGTACCGTAGAATCACTTCGGCTCGCTCAAGGTCTCTTACCTGTAACAGGGCGCTAATCGCAGGACGGCCTCCAGGACCCGGCAAGTTCGGATTAGCCCCAGCCTTAAGAAGTATTTCGAGTTCCATCGGAGTCGAATTCAATGCGAGCGCAAGCCCGAGGGAGGTCTCCCCTCCCGGGCCTCGCTCGCGTGGATCTGCCCCATGGGAAATTAGAATTCTCAGGGCCTCCTGATTGCCACAATGAAGGGCCAGTTGTAGCGGGCTCCATCCACTCGGATGCCGCAGGTTGCAACTCCCACCCCTGGCCAACAACTGGGAAAGAATATCGGACCCTCCCTGCAGGATTGCACGGTGTATCGCCGACTCCGTCCATCTACCAAGTATCAGCCCCTGTGCGACCTTCCAATGAGGAGCTGCCATGCGTGATGGAAGTTGCCCATGTGGCACACCGATAACGGGTCGAGGAAACATGAGAGCCTTAAGGCCTCCTCCATCACTCCTCAAAACCTCGCCAAAGGCTGGCATCCCATTCGGGGGAGCCCCAGCCAAGGCACCTGCCATCGCAAGACCGAGGGCGCATATCCCTGCAATACCGCGTAACGTTTGCATCTGATCCTGCAGTTCATCATTGGGCCCCCTGAAATGTCGAGGCCCTTTCACTCCTCTTCATCGCCGCACCAATCACGGGTTTCCGCTGATACGCAAATCACAATCTTCGGCCGGAGCCCTTCACGAGCATCCCACTATCCGAGCATCGCCCCCAGGCGGGTACACACTTCCTCCACATTCTCTCGCGAGTTAAAGGCAGATATCCGAAAGTAGCCTTCACCTGCAGCGCCAAATCCGGCACCCGGGGTGACCACCACCTGTGCTTCGTGTAACATTCGGTCAAACATCGCCCAGCTATCAACCCCCTCGGGGCAGCGCACCCAGACATAAGGAGAATGCTCTCCTCCATAAACGTCCAATCCACAGTTTTCACAGGCGCTCTTCAAAAGAGCCGCATTGCCCATGTAGTGCTCGACCAGCTTACTGATCTCGGCCTTGCCCTCCGGCGAATAGAGAGCTTCCGCCGCGCGCTGAACCGGGTAGCTCACGCCATTAAACTTAGTGGAATGTCGACGGGCCCACAGACCGTGCAGAGACACTCTTTCCCCACTTCCATCAGACCCCGTAAGCTCCTTTGGGACGACGATAAAGGCACAACGTGTTCCCGTGAACCCACCATTTTTGGAGAAGGATCGGAACTCGATTGCACACTCCCGGGCTCCCTCAATCTCATAAATTGACCGCGGCAGGCCAGGGTCCTGAACAAAGGCCTCATAGGCCGCATCATAAAGAATGACCGCATCATGTTCGCGCGCATAGGCTACCCATTGTTCCAGCTGCTCTCTGGTTGCCACCGTTCCGGTCGGATTGTTCGGGTAACAGAGGTAGATCAGGTCTACTTTTCCCTGCGGTATTGCAGGAGTGAAATTGTTTTCTGCGGTGCACGGCAGGTAAACCAGCCCCTCATACTGACCGCTCTCGTCTCCTTCTCCGGTGTTTCCCATCATTACATTGGTATCCACGTACACAGGATACACTGGATCCGTGATGGCGATCCTCTGTCCAACCCCGAAAATATCGAGGATGTTCCCGCTGTCGCACTTTGACCCATCTGAGACAAATACCTCGTCCGCATCTACGTTTAATCCTTGGTAGGAATTGTCCGCGATAGCCTGCCGTAGAAAGTCGTATCCCTGCTCGGGGCCGTATCCCCGGAAACTTCCCCTTTCGCCCAGCTCATCTACTGCCTCTTTCATTGCCGTTCTTGCAGCGAGAGGCAGTGGTTCGGTTACATCCCCGATTCCGCAGCGGATAAGCCGCTTCGTTTTCTCAGGTTCAGCATCAGAAAATGCGTTCACCCGCCGCGCGATCTCAGGAAAGAGGTAGCCCGCCTGGAGCTTCAGGAAATTTTCGTTGATTCGAGCCATGGCGTGCACCCTGTAGCTGGCATCAGCCAAACTCGCAAGCACCAGAGTTCCCTCCGCGAATTTTGAGACCAAAATAAGTCAGCCGGGCCCACTGGCCCGGCTGATTCATGAGGAGTCTCGTTTCCCCGAAGCTTATCCTACGGCCTTGTTCAAGCCCTCTGCCACTGTGTCCCAATTGATAACGTTAAAGAAAGCCCCGACGTAATCAGGACGTCGGTTCTGGTAATTCAGGTAGTAAGCGTGCTCCCACACATCAAGGCCAAGAATTGGAATACACCCCGCACATCCGGAGATTTCACCCATGAGGGGATTGTCCTGATTCGCGGTGGAGCAGACCCCAAGCTTGCCTTCTTTATCTGAGCAGAGCCACGCCCATCCGGAACCAAACCTTGTCATCGCCGCCTTCGTGAAGGCTTCCTTAAAACCGTCAAGAGAGCCGAATGCAGCGTTGATCCCGTCCGAAACCTCACTGGTCGGCTCGTTGGACCCACCTGGCTTGATGCAGTCCCAGAAGTGACTGTGATTGAAATGGCCCCCTCCGTTGTTCCGCACAGCCCCCCGGATGGCTTCGGGAACATCCCCGATATTCATCACCAGCTCACGGATGGACTTATCCGCAAGCTCCGTTCCTTCGATTGCCGCATTCAGGTTAGTTACGTAGGCATTGTGATGTTTGCTGTGATGGATTTCCATCGTGCGCGCGTCGATGTGCGGCTCGAGCGCATCATATGCATAGCCAAGATCGGGAAGTGTATGAGCCATTGGAATAATGTGTTGATAGATGTTAGCATGTTTGCTTTGCGCCTCCCGGAGATTTCCGGATAAATGACACCCAAAGCTTCTTCCTTCGTAAGAAAGCAGCTTCCATCCATTCCGCAAGGGCAACTTCACCATGGAACTACAACCTTCGCTCTTTCTTCTCCTCCTTATTCTAGGCACCTCGCTGGGGGCATCCCTGACTTGGTTCCTGTGCCACAACAGCAAGCAGGCGACGCGCATTCGTCACCGCGAGCGCACCAAGGCTCTCCTTAAATCTTCTGCAGAGCTCGAGGCCTGCTGCGCCAAGCTGGAAGCACAAGTTCAGAAGCTCCGCAGCAGCGAGGCCGGATCCCTTCGGCGTGAAGTAAAACTTGAGACCCTCCTCCAAGCGGAGCAACAACGCACCGCTGACAGGGAGCAGCTTCTAAGAGAGTCCGAATCCCGGATTCTTCAGGGATTTCAGTCAGCCTCTCTCCGGATTCTCCAAGCGAGTGAGGTAAGCGGGGCCGAAAATACCCGTCCAGCAAAGGGAGCCTCCATGGAAAAGGGCTTTTCCGAAGATCAGGATGCAAACAGCCCCTCTGCCACGCTCCGGGAGAACGTGGTTTACGGTATGCTCGAAAATAGTGCTGCAGTTATTCCCGCACCTTCTCAAGACACGCCGGTCTCCCTAACACAAGTTGAACCGTAGGATGCCCTCATCACTCTCTCACCTCAGGTAGCGCTAAAGCTCCTTCACGAAAATGTTAGCGAACTCAAGTGGATTCCCGTGGTGCTGAAATCCCAACCGGCCAGTGGGGTTCACGCCGGGTAACTGTGCCTCATGGAGAACCACCTTCCCATTGAGGACCACCGTAAGACGGTCGCCCTTCACGGTAATAACATAACGGTTCCACTCTCCCACCTTGTTGTCCGCAGGAACCCGAGGAGTAAGCGCAGCCCGGATTGGAAGGGGCTGTTTCCCATCATTACGAATCCCATAGACCTCACCGGAGCCAACCGTCCAATTCCAGAGATTGACCTGGGTCCGGACCGCTCCGCGTAAGAGCACGCCGCTGTCGTACTCATCGATCTCAGCAGTAACACCCTTCTTATCGGGTCCCGTCTTCTGCAATCCATTGAGCAGAAGGACAGGCTGATTACGTTTTCCACTATGATCACCGGTCCAGCGCCAGTCCACCACAGTGGTGAAATCCTTGTATTCCTTGCCGGTCCAGAGATTGGTGCCCTTTCCGTCATAGTGCAGGATCCAATCATCCTTGACCGTCCAATGTCCCTTGTTCTTTGGGTCCTCGGCAAAGTTCTTGAGAGACCCGCCCGCCATGATGGGCATAAAACCCTCTGCTACCAGCGTGTCATCCGCCTTTCCGGCCGGCTGGTACCAAGCTTCCGATTTGTCCTCTCCGAAGGAAATCTCCGCGATCCGCATCTTCCTCACCTTGATGATATCGCCATGGCCGGCAAAGCAGATGTGACCCTTTCTGCGCTTAACCCCCTGGTGCTTGGGCTTCTTTTTGCTCAGCTCGTCCAGATTGGCATCCGTAATGCAGACCCCGTTTAACTCCACCGTGAGACGAGGTCCCCGGATCGTTACCCGCTGCTTGTTCCACTCCCCAACCGGAGCAAGGTGCCCGCGAAGGGACGGCGCCAGGGAATAGACCGAGCCATGGAACTGCCATTCCTTGAGATTCTTGTACTTGTCGGCGGTATTATCCAGAATCTGCAATTCCATCCCCGTATAGGCCGCATCCCCGCTACCCGGGTAATGAACCCCCAGCCCGTTGTTGGCTCCGGGAGTAAGTTGAAATTCAAATTCCAGAATATAGTCCGCATATTGTTTCTCAGTAATCAGGTTCCTGCACTTGCGGGAAGATTCGATGACCCCGTCCTTGACGAAATATCCATTCTGTTCGGTTTTCCCGGGTGCCCCAAAGTTGGTGAAGTCCTTGCCGTTGAATAGCTCCACCCATTCGGCGGAGGCGGGAAGGGACAGGATGAGAATAGAGGCAGCGAGTGCTTTCATGACGGTCTTATAGTTGGTTTGAATAATGTTGAATCTGGTTCGTTTGAGCGAAGAAACTGAGAGAGGTTATAAATCGACGGTTTTCCCGGTCCGATAGGATTCGTCAGCGGCTGCCACGATCCGCATGGAATTGAGGGCATCCTCCATGTGATCTCCCAGATCGAGATCCTCACGAATGGCCTTTAGGAAGTATTCCTGCTCGCGGAAGCAAAGTTCGTCATGATCTGGTTCATCGGTCATGTCGATCCACTCATCCTCCCTCGTAAACTCCTTGTTTTCATCCAGCTCACTGTGGTGAATCCGCAGCGACTCGGTCTTGCTGTGCGCGTCCACATCCGCGGAGGCTCCCGCGCCACCCGCATCCTTGGCCTCAATTGTCACACAACCCTTCGGGCCCACCACGTCCTTCACGAAGAAGGCCATTTCACTCATCATGGGACCCCACCCTGCCTCATACCACCCAACACTTCCGTCTTCAAAGGCCACCTGCAAGTGCCCGTAATTGATTTTATCCTCAGGGATATCATCCGTAAGCCGCGCCCCCAGGCCCGACACCCGAACTGGCCGGGAACGGGTCATCTGGCACATCACGTCGACGTAGTGCACACCACAGTCCACGATCGGAGAGATCGAGGAAATCAGGTTCCGATGGGTCTCCCAGGCCGAGCCTGAGCTTTGTTGATTCAGGTTCATCCGCATCACCAGCGGCTTGCCCAGAGTCCGGGCGATCTCAATAAAACGGATCCAGCTCGGATGGACTCTGAGAATGTAGCCAATCACCAGCTTCTTGCCACTTTCCCTCGCCTTCGCCACGATACTCTCTGCTTCCGCCACGGTCTCTGCCAGTGGCTTTTCAATGAACACATGAGCTCCGGCCGCGAAAGCCGCCTCCGCGTAGGGGCCGTGCGTATCGGGATAGGTTGATATGCTTACTGCATCTGGCTTGGTCTCAGCGAGGGCCTCATGAAAATCCCCGAACTCCGGATAGCCCCCTCCCAGCTCCTCGTTGAGCTTTCCGCGCGATTCAGGCGACCGGGTGACAATGCCTGCAATCTCAAATTCCTCCAGCTTGTGATAGGCCCGTGCATGCGAGCTTCCCATGTTACCAGCGCCAACACATAGAATACGAATCTTGTTACTCATAGATTGCAGACAGACGTTCGCACTATCATCTCCGCTATGTCCAGTCGAGACGGAGCCACAAGACTAAGCTACACTTTCCAAGGGCCCCGCATCTCCTGGTGCACATACTGGTCCGCCTCCGGCTCATCAATTTTGAAGGTTTTCGGATCATAGCGGAAACTTTTGTTCGAGCGATGCGCGATTACACCAAGGTTCACGATCGATGCGGAACGGAATCCATTGCTTTCATTAAGGGCGAAGGTCTTGCGCTCCCGCACCGCCTGATGAAAGTCGGTGACCTGTGGATCCGGGTCCTTCAGGGCCTTGAGCTTTTCCTTCAAGCCCGTGATATCAGAAGCCATCCCCCGACTGATACTCCCCTCTGAACCTTTGATATAGGGGGTATTTTTCTCACGGTTATCTCCATCAAGAACGATTTTCGTCCCATCTTCATACTTATACTCGATGCGCCGCCAACGTCCCACTGCATCATCGTGCTGCTTGTCCGCATCGATAAACACCTCCACGGGGCTCTCCTCGTCCTTCCCGATAATATACTGAACCGGGTCCAGATAGTGCTGGCCCATGTCTCCCAGCCCACCTCCATCGTAGTCCCAGTAGCCACGAAATGACCCATGCGTTCGGTGCCGGGTGTAGGGCTTCACAGGAGCCGGACCGAGCCACATATTGTAATCGAAATGGTCAGGAATCTTTTCCTCGGGCTGGTCGACCTTGCCGGACCAGCCGAACTTCCAGTTAAAGCCCTGATTGCCACCGACCGTCACAGTGAGCGGCCCATCCCCGAGGAGGCCATGCATAACCGCCTTGCGCAGAGGAGTCACAGGTGTGCCCATTCCATAAAAGCCTCCCTCAAAGCGGAACCAGGTGTTGATCCGGAAGATCCGCTTGTGCCTCTGCACCGCCTTCATCATTGCAATGCCCTCCCCGATGGTTCGGCTCATCGGCTTCTCACACCAGACGTCCTTCCCCTGCTTTGCTGCCTCAATAGCCTGCAGAGCATGCCAATGGGGGGGCGTACAAATGTGGACCACGTCGATATCATCACGAGCGCATAGCTCGCGGAAATCGTGATAACCCTTCGGGTCATGCCCTCGCTTCTTGGCGTCGTTGGTCCGGTTGGCGAGATGGTTCTTGTCCACGTCGCAGAGGGCCAGCAAAGGGCCCTGCTGACCCACGTGTGCCCCGGATCCCGAAATCCCCCCGCACCCGATGATTCCCCGGGTAATCTGCTCACTGGGAGGCTTTTTCCCGCCGGCCCCGATGACGTGGCTGGGAACGACCTGAATGGTGGCAAGGGCCGCAAGTCCCTTCAGGGCTTTGCGACGGGGGAGCGAATGCTGATTTTCCATGACTTCTCCTACTGAACGCACTGGACATCTATTTCAAGTCGGAAGCACGATATTTCCTTCCAGCCCAGTGAGTTTTCGCTAAACATCCTAAAAAATACATCCCAGCCATGTCTCAATCCACCTCCGCCTTGAAACCGCGCCTCTGCGTGATGATGTTCATCCAATTCTTCATCTGGGGCGTCTGGTATGTCCCAATGTGGAAGTTTCTATCCGAGATGGGCGCGACCGACGAACAGATCGGATCCGCCTACGCCTCCACGGGCTTGGCGGCAATATTCTCTCCTTTCCTCGTGGGAATGGTTGCGGATCGATTCTTCCCAACCCAGATAGTTTTTGGCGTCCTACACCTCCTCGGTGGCCTTCTCCTCTTTGGATGCTCGAGGGCAGATAGCTTTGAAGCATTCTACCCTCTGCTTCTAGGGCACCTCCTGTGCTACATGCCTACCTTGGCACTCGCCAACTCGCTCCTTTTCCGCAACTCGGACAACGTCGAGCGAGATGCTCCCCCTATCCGCACCCTCGGCACCATCGGCTGGATTGCTTCCGGCATTCTCATCGGTAGCGGCTTTCTGGCATCCGGCTCACTCAAGGTCGTATGGCCGGAATTCCTCGGCGGGGAAAAGTCCCCGGCAGAATGGATCGGCCTTGGCGCAACTCCATGGCCCTACTACTTCGGGGCTGGCGCATCGATCGTTCTGGGCATTTACGCATTCTTCCTTCCCCACACTCCACCCGAACTGAAGGGAAAACCGGTCAGCGTTGGAGACGTACTTGGCCTCAAGGCCCTGCGGCTTATGAAGGATCCCTCTTTCGCGATCTTCATCATCTGCTCCCTTCTCCTCTGCATCCCTCTTTCCTTCTACTTCCAACTCGCTAATGGATATCTTGGGGAGATGGGAGTCGGTAACTCTGAGGGAGTGATGACCCTTGGACAGGTCTCAGAGATCTTCTTCCTCTTCCTCATTCCATTTTTCTTCCGGAAGCTTGGCGTAAAGAAAATGCTGCTAATTGGAATGGGATTCTGGGTCCTGAGATACGTTCTCTTCGCCAGTGCCGGACCCGAAACCCACGCGCTCCTCTACCTTGGGGTTATTTTCCACGGCATATGCTATGACTTCTTCTTTTTCACCGGACAAATCTACGTCGACAAACGCGCTCCGGAGGACATTCGCTCCAGTGCTCAGGGATTCATCGCGGTAGTCACACTTGGGGTTGGGATGTTTATAGGCGGCAAACTCGCTGGATGGTGGGCTGCCAGGAGCAAGACAGAAGCGGGCCTCCCTGACTGGCCAGCGATCTGGTATTTCCCGGCTATTCTTGCCGCCATCGTAATGGTTGCCTTCTTAATCCTCTTTAAAGACCGGAGAACAGAACCAGCCGAAAGCTGATCTTCCCGAAAAAGCCCTACCGTCGGGGTAAACAAATGCTCCGCACTGGTGCTTTGGTGACTCATTTCGCCCCTAAGCGGGCCTAAAACCTTGAAAGAAAGGGCCGAAACCCTACCGTATCCGCCCATACGACACCCGACCATCCAATGAGCGAGACTACCAACTCCAACCGACGTAATTTTGTCAAGACCGCCACAGCCGCTACGGCCGTCGCTGGCTTCCCCCACATCGGCCGTGCCGAGATCGGCAGCAGCAATACCATCAAGATTGGTCTGATTGGATGTGGTGGCCGGGGCACAGGCGCGGCTACTCAAGCCCTGAAGTCTGATGACAAGGTCAAGCTTTGGGCCATGGCTGACGCTTTCCCCGAAAAAATCGAGGGCCCTCTCAAGACCCTCGGAGCAGCCTTCGGAAAAGAGCGTGTCGAGGTCGACAAAAGCCGCCAGTTCACCGGGCTTGATGCCTTCGAGAAGCTGGCCAATTCCGATGTAGATGTGGTCCTGATGGCGACTCCTCCCGGGTATCGACCTTCAATGCTTCGAAAGTGTATTGAAGCTGGAAAGCATGTGTTCGCTGAGAAGCCTATGGCTATCGACATGGCCGGCATCCATCACCTGATGGAAACCGCCAAGATCGCAGACGATAAGAAACTCGCTATCCAGCACGGTTACTGCTGGCGCTACAGTCCAGCCAACCGGGTTGGCTTCGCCAAGGCCCTTGGTGGAGAGCTGGGTCGGATCACAAGTTTCGTGGGCACCTACCTCGGCGGCACCGTGCGTGCGCTCTCCCCCGACGCCAAGCAGCCCGAGGGAATGGGAGACGTCGAATGGCAGCTGCGCAACTGGATCAACTTCGAATGGCTCTCAGGCGGACCACTCCTTGAACAGTGTATTCACGCTGTCGATAAGATGGCATGGGCCATGAACGACGTTGCCCCAATTGCGGCCTTTGGTAACGGAGGCCGTGGTCAGCGCCGTGACGCCGGAAACGTCTACGACAACTACTCAATCACTTATGAGTATCCTGGCAACGTCTTCTGCCAGATCCAGCAACGCCAGTACAGTAACTCCTTTAACGAAAACGTGAGCCGCATTATCTGCGAAGGCGGCACCGTGGTCGGCCCATGGAAGGTCTCTACCAAGGACGCCAAGGGTAAGACCAACTGGAAATACCGGGCGGAGAAGGGTGTGGAACAGAACATGTACCAAACATGTCACAACGAGTTCTTCGCCAATCTCAGGGCGGGTAAGATCGTCAACTCCTGCGAGTTCATGGCCAATTCGACCGCAGTCGGCATTCTCGGCCGAGAGGCCGCTCACACCGGCCAGCGTATCACCTGGGACGACCTCTGGGCAACGAGTGAGGATCAGGCCCCGGACAATCCTCCGATGAGCGGCAAGATGCCGATTCCAGCTCCGCCCATTCCCGGGACCGATTCCCTCGCCAAAGCCTGACACACGCCACAGGCGGGAGGGTATCAAAGCAGTAGCCGGCGGGGCAGAATCGCCCCCGAGTATGCAGCGGCCCTGCCTTCCAAATTTTTCCATCAATCCCCATGAAAAGCATCCACCTAATCTTCCCCTCGACTGCAGCCATCGTGCTGGTCGGCATCGCTGCCCTTGCAGATGACTCCAAGTCAGAGGAATCCCCGGCCGCCAAAGCCCCGGCAAAGTTTACCAACTCTACCCCTACTCCGGCCCAGTGGGACCTTCCTTCGACTCACCGACTCTTCGTCAGCAAGAAGATTCACGAGCTCGTCACCAAAAAGGGAGGGCCTGGTGAGGCTCCCGAAATGAAGGACTACGAGGAAGTAGCGCCCAGAGCCAATGATGCGAAATATAAAATGATTGCGCTGAAGGGGGGAGAGTTCGTCATGGGATCTCCAGAAGGCGAACACGAAAATCGCACGGATGACGAGGGCCCTCAGAAGAAAGTAAAAATCGAGCCGTTCTGGATCGGACAAACTGAAATTCCCTGGGCTCTCTATAAGCCCTTCTACGAAAACGGTATTGCCCGTAACAAGGACGGCAGCCTGCTTGCGTCCGATAAGGACAAGGAAGTGACCGTCCGCGGAAAACAGCGCAAGAAAGCAGTGAAAGATGCTCTCGCCCGTGGTGATAGCAGTAACATCGTAGACGTGGTCTCACAGCCAACGCCCCAATACCACGACATGTTCGGGAGCGGAGAGCACGCCTCCGAATTGAACTATCCTGCCATGTGCACCACCCACCACGCTGCCTCCAAGTTCTGCCAGTGGCTTAGCGCCCAGACTGGGCACTTTTACAGACTGCCCACCGAGGCCGAATGGGAATATGCGTGCCGTGCGGGAACTACCACCGCCTTTCACTTCGGGGACGACATCGCCAAGCTAGACGACTACGCGTGGCACGGCGATAATTCCGAATTTACCTATTATCCCGTCGGCACCAAAAAGCCGAATCCGTGGGGGCTTCATGACATGCACGGCAATGTCGGCGAGTGGGTCCTTGATGGATTCAGCGAAGGATATCGTGACACCATCAAGGATGGAGCCGTCAATCCCTGGAATATTTCCCTTACTCGTTATCCTCGGATCGTAAAAGGGGGCTCATGGGACCAGAACCCTGATGAATGCCGAAGTGCAGCCCGGGCGCAATCCGTGAAGGACTGGAAAGATACTGACCCGCAAGTACCAAAAAGTATCTGGTATCACACGGACGGTCAGTTCATCGGCTTCCGCATCGTACGGCCCCTGAAAACTCCGACCGCCGAAGAGATGCACGTTTACTGGAACACCGACTGGTGGGAACCCACCCGAAATGCCGAGGACCTTTAGGGCGAATCCGCCCAGCCCCTTCTTATCTCATCAAAGGCGCAGCTTCGTGCTGCGCCTTTCTTGTCGGCGGGTCGGGGCTATTCGAAAGCCTCCAGGGCCTGAAGCAAATCCTCCCCTTGGCTACCCGCAGACACCTTCTCTTGCTTCCAGACCAGCTTCCCATCCTTGAATAAGTAAGCCTGCCGAGAGGCAAATTTCCCCAGATGTGGAACGCCAAAGGCCTTGATAATCCTTCCTTTCACGTCTGCCAGAAGTTCAAAGGGGAGCATTTGCTTTTCCACGAAGGCTTTCTGAGCGGATACCGTGTCGAAAGACACTCCGTAAATTCTGAGACCTTTCTTCAGTAACTTTTCGTTTACGTCCCGTAAACTACACACCTGCTTTGTTCATCCCCCGGTCAGGGCCTTGGGATAGAAAAAGAAAAACGCCAATCCCTCTGCTGCCACTTCGTGAACTCGGACGAGCTCTCCCTTATGGTTCTTCGCCTCAGCCCTGGGAAGGGCTTTGCCAAGGTCCAAGCTTTCCGCCATCGTTGGCTGAGCGAAGGCAAACAGCGACCCAAGCCCCGTTAGCCATCTCGAAAATTTTTTCTTCATGACTCGACCCATATCCCGCCCGAGCAGGAATGCCAGAAGGATTTTCGTGGCCCTCATCATCATCGTGGCCGGTGCCTGCTCCCTCCTGGTCGGTCCCAGAATTTGGGAAAGGCTCCAAACTCCCCGGCATGGGCAAGAACAAGCCTTAGAGACAGTTCCTGTCTACTCCAGCGACCATCCCATGATGGGCACCACAGCACGGATTGTGGTCTATGCGACAGATCTGAAGAAAGGAGAGGTCGCCATCAAGGCCGCATTCGATCGCGCTGATGAGATCGGTTTTATCTGCAGCGACTACAATCCGGAGAGCGAACTTATGCGTCTGTGCCGGGGGCCGGTTAATGAACCAATTCCAGTCTCCCGTACGCTGGCGACAGTTCTGACCCATGCACACAGTATCGCAGAAACCACCGAAGGAGCCTTCGATCCCACTCTTGGGGGATTTACCAAGCTCTGGCGAAGGTCGAAGCGAAAAAATGCGCTGCCTGATCCCTCTCTACTCGAGAGAGCTCGCAATGCGGCAGGCTGGACAAAATTCGACGTCTTTCTGGAACAGCAGACCGTAATTATAAAAGACGAAAACCTGCTCTTCGACCTTGGGGGCATCGCCAAGGGCTATGCTGCGGATGAAATGCTGCGCGTCATCAAGTCCCACGGGATTTCCTCCGCGATGGTAGCTGTCGCAGGAGACGTCAGACTGGGCTCTCCTCCCCCGGGCCGATCCGGGTGGGCCGTTGGCATCAGGACCCTGGGCGCCGACGTTGAGCAAATCATGCACGTAGCCAACTGTGCTGTCTCCACCTCGGGGGATATTGAACGCTTTGTGGATATCGAGGGAACCCGCTACTCGCATATCATTGACCCCGAGACGGGCGTTGGGCTCACCCGGCGAATCGCCGCCACGGTAGTCGCACCCACCGCGGTCCAAAGCGACCCTCTGGCCACCTTCTGCTGCATCAAGCCACAATTCGCCTCCAAGATCTTTGCAGCCGGAGAGATTTCCTGCCGAATTGTGACTCTTGGGGAGGGCCCCTTTGACCAGAGAACCCGGCAATTCCCAACCTTAACCCGCCCTTAGAACGCCATTCCTGTCTCTTGGGTAAATCCGCGAGGCATTTTTACCACGACTTCCCCGGTAGAAAATACTGGCAAAGTCCCTCCCAGCGCCTTTGATCGGCCCTCCGTGTTTCTTGATCCTTGGCTGCCTGATTTCTCGTTCCTCTTCCTCTCTATTCTGGTCGAGGGAGCTCCCTTCATCCTCCTGGGAACGATCATAAGCGGCTTCATCGATGTCTACCTCCCCTCGGGAGCGATTGATCGTCTTCTTCCCCGAAACCGTGGTCTAGCCGTACTGATGAGCGGCCTGCTGGGCATTATTTTCCCGGTTTGCGAGTGTGCCGTCGTTCCCGTCATCCGCCGACTTGTCAAGAAAGGCCTGCCTCCTGCCTGTGCCATCACCTACATGCTGGCCGCTCCAATCGTGAATCCCGTCACTTTCTTAAGCACATACAGTGCCTTTAAAAAAATTCCCCTCGAAATGGCAGGATCACGACTTCTCTTTGGCTACGTGATCGCGGTCATAGTCGGCCTGATTCTCCTGAAAGTTGGAGTCGGGCGAATCTTAAAGCCGCGCCTCGTGGAAGAGCTCAAGGAAGTTGAGTCCAGTCACGATCACCACCACGACCGTGGAGACAACTTCGTAGAAAAAAACAATCGCCTTATCATGGCTCTCCGAGCCGCCATGCGGGACTTCGTAGATGTAGGGATCTACTTCGTAATCGGAATCACCATCGTAGCAATCGTCAACACGCCCCCTCCTGTCGACCAGCAGACCATCCCCCTACGTGATTACATCGACGGCACCGCAGAAAGCATATGGGGCGCTCCGGCTGCCCTTATGGGCCTCTCTTTCCTTCTCAGCTTGTGCAGCACGTCGGATGCCTTCATTGCAGCTACCCTTGACACTTTCAGTATTGGACCGCGTCTCGCCTTTCTCGTCTTTGGGCCTATGATGGACGTAAAACTGCTCTTCCTCTACAGCACGATCCTGTCCCGAAAATTCATCCTTATCCTCGCTGCAGGTCTCTTCATCGGAATAGGAGCACTGAGTGTTCTCCTTGAGCCGGTTTTTGAAGGTTTTGAACGCAATAAGCCCCCCCCCTTCGCCCAGACGGCACAGGACTAACGCCTCGAACCTATGACCAAGGCGACCTTCAATCAGATCATCTCCAGTCTCGCTACAATCTCGTGGGGAGTAGTTCCGGTCTATCTCTATACCAAAGGCCTTATTGGCGAGTATCTGAGTGAGTCCTTTCACCTCATTGCACTGAGTGGAGGGCTGGCTATGATTGTTCTCGGTCTTTTCAATCTCCTTCACGCCGGACGAGAGGTAGGTTGCGGACATGATCATAGCCACGAGCATGATCACGGCCACGAGCATGATCACGGCCACGACCATGATCACAGCCACGACCATGGTCACAGCCACGACCACGATCACAGCCACGACCATCATGAGCAGAATCCAGTTGCTGCGATCTGCCTGATGATCATTCCGGTGATCCTGTGCACTGGCTTTACCAAGCATGAATACTCCAAGGAAGCTCTCCGGTGGAAGGGCCTCTACAAACAGCGCACCCTTAAATCGCTGTATTCCACCTACAATACCGAATTTACTCGTGAGCTTCTCGAAAAGCGCACCCCCAAGACCTCAGAGGGCAATTTTCTCCTTCAGCTCACCGAGCTATATTGGTCGGCGGGGGATGAAAAAATCATGAAGATCTATGATGGCCTTCCCGCACAGCTCGAAGGCCGTCTTATCGAGGAGGAACCCGGTCTTAATCCCGACAACAACCGCAAGCGCCTCTACAGGGTCGTGATGACGTGCTGTGCCGCTGACGCCCAGGTGCTAGGCGTTCCGCTCGAGTTCACCGCCACTCTTCCGACAATTGCAGATA
>Ga0163110_10000195_pt1 | contig 27298 bp, 17 predicted proteins | sample CRUFie1St17metaG_FD_108703 | JGI IMG/M metagenome (GOLD analysis project Ga0163110, IMG submission 108703) | Marine microbial communities from the Costa Rica Dome - CRUD Field 142mm St17 metaG | ecosystem: Environmental > Aquatic > Marine > Oceanic > Photic zone | place: Costa Rica: the Eastern...
CGGTCATTTATATTAAGATTTAGACCGCCCCTAGAGCTGACATTTTTTACAGCTTTCTGTATAGACTTTTCTAGTCCTACCTGTACTGTTGGTATTTTGAGCGGCATATTCCTTATTCCTTAATATACATTACACACAAAACAAAAAAACCCTCCCAATTTCGGGAGGGTTTTTTGATAAGATTATTTAGTCTTCTTATCTTCCAGGAATTGAATAATGCTCTGGAATATCATTCGCGTTCCTTCCAGAGATAAAAACTCCATGAATAAGATCTTCTGGGCCACCGATCTGAGTGGTAAAAGTAAGATCAACACTTTTATTACTTCCAATATCAGACGAAATTGACTCACTATCAATTCTGGCGCCTTTGAAATCTAAAACCATTGCATCAAACTTTTCTGCTCCAGGTTCGCACGAGGAGTTTCCTTTGAGTCTGATTTTAACATCATGTTCTTTACAGTCATCAATCAAGTCTGCAAGGTTTCCTGTTCCAACTTCTGACATCAAGGCACTTATGCTTAATGTTGCTGTAACAGGAAGATCTACAACTCTTGAAAATGCAAACCTTGTACCAAGCCTATCGATAGGACTACGGCTAAGAGGCATACTTAAGCTGAAATTCTGAATATGGATTTGTCCGTCTCCGCTAACTTTAGAGAACATAGATAGATCTTGAGGAATTTCAAGAGTAATGTCTCCAGGTCTAACAGCCGAAAGAGCGGCATAACCAAACTCACCAGTACTTGGCTGAGCTCCACCTGTGTCTCCTCTCATCGATTTAGGATGACCCAAAGAATAATGTATACCTGTAATTGATGTTCCTTCTTGAAGATTTACTCCAGGAATATTAACGCCAGTAGATCCGATATCAGATTTAGCATTATAAAGTTCAATTGTAGCACTTGAAGTTGGTACTGAACCAACAGACGCTTCAAGAGTGTAATCGCTCAAAAATCCGTTTCCAAGACCAATAACACTTCTATCTGAAATTGCATCAGTAGAATTAAATGCATCAGTAGATTCAGGAGTTGTGAGGATAAAGAAATTCTTTCCAGCATTATCAGATTTTAAATGATTTGTTGCTGCATTAAGAACATTTGGACCAGTGCCTACTCCGCTTCCAGCTCCTTGAATGTAAAATCCGAGATTTCTTTCATTAAATCCGTCTGTTGGGAAATATGTAAAATCAAGATTTACTGTGGGTGGCTCAAGTGCGATAGCATCAATTCTTGCAAGTTGACCAAAAGTATTAATATCAGTTCTATTAACTGTAAAACTGTAGTTTGCACTTTGTACTCTATGCACTTGTTGTATAAGATTGTTGTATGTACCAGACCATGGACTTACAAAAATCCCGAATCCTGCGCTATCTTTTTGTTGAGCTGGAGGATCATAAACACCACCAGCTGGGTGAGTTTTTTGATCGGTTTCAAAATAAGCTAATTTTGCATTTTCCCAATGATCTTTTCTTGTGAAAACATTTAGTACTCCAGAGCCTCCTGCTTTTATTGTTGTAGCTGCTGCATCCTGAGTACCTCCACCATTAAACTGAACTGCAGTAGGCTGATATCCCCTTCGATCTTGCATGATTTCGGAAAAACTGCTTACAGCTTCTCCAGTTAGATTAGCAATATCAAGCACGGATGTATTACTATAATTAACTCCAGCCTTAGTCGCTTGGTCTAATTTTACTTTTGAAAAATTAGCAACTGGAGTGTTATGTGTATGATATGGGTCTGTAGTTAATCCAACAGGGTTAACCAAGTTCATTAGGCCAATTGCATTACCTGTTTGTCCTGCGAGTGGTCCTCCTTCTACGGCTGCAGGACTTACACCGAAAGGAGTGATTGGTCCAAGGCCAGTTTCTACCGCAGTGCAGGTAAAGTGAGCTCCTGTAGCATTAGGGCTGACGAATAACGCTTCGCTTTGATATATTACTCTGTTTCTTGCCATGATCTTATTTGTGTTAAAAAGTTATTTTAGATTCCATAGATTGGTGGTTATCATAAATTACAGATAAGTTTATATATTGTGAAATTTTTTATTATTTAAAATAAATCAACATATCCTAGGAAATCTAGGTTTAGATACTTCAAAATCTATAAAACCAACATATAGAGAGGGTGATATGCTATTTCTTACTGTTTCGCTTATTTTTGAGGTATTTACTCTTTCTATATTAAAAACAGCAGAATTTGCTCTTTTCCTAGCATTATCTGCAGCTTGATCGTATAAATATAATCCAGTTTTTAAATCTCCATATTCGTTAATAGGGTAATCCTCAAAAGGAAGCTCTTCGAAAGCTGCATATCTTGTATCCGCAAATAACGAAAGTACTCCATCTAATTGATATAAATTTTCAGCAAGTACTACTGATTTAAAATTTAAAGTTGTTTTATCTTCGCCGCCAAAAGCATATGGAGTATTTTCTATATATTCATTGTTTATAAATATCGCAGGGGTAACTATATCATATGGAGCTATACCACTTTCTGGAACAGTAAATCTACTATTTGAATTAAACTTACCTTCTACAATTAAAGATTCTTCAGTTTCATTAGTGTTATATATGTTAAATTCTTTTACCCCAAAAGACCCAGTAATATTTAAAGAATCACTAGCAGCTGTACCAGTTAATACAACACCTCCGTTAGCAAAATCTATATAATAACCAGTAGGCCCATTGTCTCTATAGACCTCTTCGTTGTTTACATATATACTATTGGGTACAAAAGACCCACCAACTCCACTCTCAGTAACCCATTGTTTATAAGGACTACTATATCTAAAAAATCCATTTGGTAATCTTTCGTCTTCTATATGATATAATTGACCAGTTTTATTACTATAAGCTTCTCCCTCTTTGATAATGTGATTTTCAAACCACATGGTAAAGCTTGTTGTTGCTATATGTCCAAAATTCGGTTTCATCTTAATGTTGATGCTCTTAATCTATCTATCGATTTATTAAAGTTTCTTAAAATTGAGCTAATATAAGAAATTCTTTGGTATCTAGATCTTTGCAACCCAATAGCTCCTCCTGTAGTATTTGACCCAAAAGCAGATTCAGATTTTTTTCCACCTTTTAACTGTATAGCTGGTCCTGATCTTGATTTATTAATACTTTTTCCTTCTTTATACAGATAAAACCCAAGTCCAGAAAGTCCAGTTTCTATTCCATCCATCCAACTTCTTTGCCCGCTTATCCAAGGGAGAGGAGTCATTGAGTATAATTCTTCCTTAGTAGGCTCTGTTGTTATAAAATCAAACACTCCATTTTTATAACTTGTTTTTCTTAAAATTGTTTCTTTTAGTCGCGCCCTTACTTGTCTCAATGGATTTTCTCCATCCTCAAATCCTATAAAAGTAAAAAGATTTCCGTATCCTCCTAGTGTTCCACTTGTATTTGAAGAGTTCGGGCCACTATCTATTTCTATTGTCACTGGGTGCATTTCAAATTCTTGAATCATTGCTTTTTTTATAACTTCAAATTCTTTTAAAACCATAGCTTCGACTTTTTTGCCTATTTCTTTTGGTAATTGCGAGTTGATTGCTTGAGTTACATCTCTTGGTAATCTAGCCATGCTATTTATCGGTAGGCAAAAGAAAGAATGTATAGAAAGAAGGTTTAAATAAACCATGAGGTCTAACATCACTCTCTACAGAGAACCTTCTTCCGTCAAAATCTACTCTTTTTGTTTGTTTTAGTGTTTCATAACCACTGGGGTCTACTTTTATTCTTACAAAAGCATCTGGTAATCTTAATTTAAGTTGAGAGTCTATCTCTGGAGCACTTAGTGTTCCTTCTGCTCTATCTGTATCATATGTTATTCTTGCTGAAAACTCTCCAGATTGAACGATTTTTTTTACAGTTTGATTAGTAGCTGCATTTTGACCGTATATTGAATTGAAGGATGGATTTGTTGATAAAACTACAGTTTTTGCTTCTTTAAAATAATACACTGGCCTTGCAAAAGTTTCATGCACTTGATTGAAGGCTTGTTGCAAATCATATTTATCTGAATCTGATATAAGACCGCTCATAAATATATTTTACACTTTTTATTGAAAAAGACATTTTAAAGTGTATTATAAAACAGCTTATTATGAGCGAGGAAGATAAGGAAATATTACAGGATAGGTATGAAAAACACATTAAAAATTTGTTTAAATCTTTTTTGTGTCTTTTAGAAGATCTAAATGAAGATCATAGTATTCACTTTGCAAAACTTAAAAAGGCTTTGCCTGAAGAATATCATTCATTAATAAATCAAGCTAATTATTTCGACTACGATAAAATGCAGTATTTGAGAAAAAGAGTTTTAGATTTAGGTAACGATTCTTTAAGAAATCAAAATGAAGATTTAGAAAAATTTATTGTACATTTTAAGTTTAAAGATTATTATAAGGATTAAGGATTAAATATGAAAGAAATATATAGTTTCAATGTCGATATCGAAAAAGATGTAACAGAGCAGGTTACAAAAAAAAGAAAGAATAAGAAAACAGGAAAGATGGAAGAGTATTCCGTTGAAGAAACCTCTAAGAAACCTGTGCCAGTTAAAATTATTTTAAAAGAGCCCAATCGAAAAGATTTAGAAGAAGCCGACATAGAATATAGCATAGAGATGAGTAAATGCATCAAAAGAGGCATTCTTACTAAAGCCATGCTTGCTAAAAAATACAGCGATACTGGTGGGCTTCTAACCGAAGAAGACGCTCAAACTTTAACAAGAAGATATTCTGAGCTCGGAGATCTTCAGAATAAGTATACTAGATTAAATTCTAAACCTAAAAAAGAAAAATCTGATGAGAAAAAAATATCAGATTTACTTGGTGAAATGGCATCTAAAAGAAGAGATATTGTAGATATGGAAACTAGTTATTCTTCTTTGTTTAACCATACAGCGGATAGTAAAGCTCAAAGCAAGGTTATATTATGGTATCTTGTAAACCTTTCTTATTATCAAGAAAATGAAAGTGACGATATTTTGCCGTTTTTTAATGCAGAAGAAGCTGTTGATAAAATAGATCAATATTATGACATTGATGAAAATGGTCATGAAATTTTTGATATCGTAAAGGATAAACTTTCAGCCATTTTAAGTTTTTGGTATTTTAGCGCTAATGCTACAAAAGAAGATTTTGATTCTCTTAATGAGGATATAGATTCTGGAAATGTATGAGGAAGACGATCATTTTTATAGAAAAATATTTAGAGATATATGCTTGGGATACACAAAAGTAAATCAAGATGATAAAACATTTTTTGTAAAACATTTTCACTCTAATGATTATCTAGATTTTACATTTAAAGAAAAATATTTTTTAGAAAAAGCTGTAAAAAGAGGTATTCCTACTGAAGCTGAATCATTAAAGCAAGCTAAGGATGGAGGTCTTTGGACTGATAAAGATGAATCTTTTATTGATAGCCAAGAATATTTTGTCGAGAATCTAAAAAAAACAAAAGTTAATTTAAATCTAAAATCAGAAAGAGATGCTCATCAAAAAGTTATTGATGAGGAAGAGCAAAAGCTTTTTTTAAAAAAACAAGAAAAAGTTAAAATTTTAGGAAGCACTGCTGAAAGTTATGCCAGCAAGCAAATGAACGATTTTTTTATTACTAGTGCTTTTTACTCCTCTCCTGAATTTAAGCAGAAGCTTTTTAGTGAAGATGTTTTTAATGAGATGTCTTATTCGGAGATAGCTTATTACATAAAAATAAACAATTCTTTGAATAAAGTATTGAATGAAGATACTATACAAAGAGTTGTTTTAGAGGAGTTCTTTTTTCCTTTTATGTATCTTTGCGAAAAACCTACTGAACTTTTTGGTAAAGCTGCTGTTGATTTAACTAACAATCAACTTTCAATACTTACTTATAGTAGAGTTTTTAAAAATGTACTTGATAATAACTCTGATATCCCTGACAAAATAAGAAAAGATCCTGATGCCTTATTAGAATATGCAAAAAGCTCAAAAAGCAAAGAAAAAATGAAAGAGCATTTAGATAAAGATGGGGTCTCTACTGTTTTTGGGGCAACAAAAGAAGATTATGAATATATGGGTGTTGACTCTAGCTCTGTTAGGGGTTCAGACAGCCTGTCAAATATGGCTAAGAAAAAAGGCGGCAGTCTAAATATGGACGATTTAATGAAGTTAACTTAAAGTGGGGCGTCTTTACCTGCTATCTGCCTTGGCCCACCTTTTGTTATATTATATTTATAAACAAGCTCTCTAAGAGCTATATCTGCTTCTTGAGCATAATTAGAATATTGCCTTGAAGCATTTACTTTTTCTCCAGGGCTAGCTAAAAGAGCTCTTCTTCTTATTACACTGTCTCCATCTCTTAGTTCTGTCCAATCTGAGGTAACAATTTCTCCTGGAGTTGTGCCTCCAGAACCTATACCAAGTAGCATTTTTCTACCTAGTTTTTTATAAAAATCTTTTAAGAATACTTGTCTGTATATACTTTGTTCTTGGTCTGACATCCCTGGATTTTCTCCACTAAAAGAACAATGTAAAAGTACATTTAATTCTCCAACATTATTCTCAAGCCATCCTGAAATAAAGCTTGGATTAACTAAAGATGGGTCTTCATCAAAATCGTATTTATAAATACCAGAAGCTAAGTTTCCCATCTCATTAACAGATGGGCTAAAATAATAGGAAGACATTATTAAAGCCTTATATTTTAAAACTTATCTTTTATTCAAAATAGTCAAGATATCTTTTGCTAACTCTTTGTCTTCAACGATAGGCTTTTCAATTATAGAAGTATATCTTCTTTCGCCTGTTGATGTTCCATACTTAGCTTTAAACTCTTTTCTTATTTTGTTCTTAAGAGTAGTTTTATTTCCTGATGGGAAAACACTAGCTTTAACTGCAAGCTCTTGCATTTGCCTAAGATTCATGCCTTCTAATTTTTCTTCAAGATCAGATGAAGAATTTGTTCCGAAGGGATTTTTTTGAGGCTGCAAGATTTCTTCAATATCTTTTGATAGTGCAGCTTTTTCGTCTTCTACCTTTCCGTCGATAAATTCGATTTCTTTTTTAGCCTTTGCTTTCCTTTTTGATGTAGTTTTTTTTCTAGCCATTTTTTAATTCCTTAAGGTTATTCAATTTAATATACACTTATAATATGATTTAGACAAAAAAAATCCACCTTAAAAGGTGGATTTTTTTCAAAAGACCACTAATCTAATATTAGATACCTAATGCAAGAATAGCGCTATCGTTGATGATCGTGCGGCCTTCCTCAAGTTCGGCATAGTAACCGATCTTCTTGGATCTTCCGACGTATTGATCATCAGCAGAAACCGACATTGTGGTGCCAGACTCAGCATCAACAGCAACTGCACGAAGCATGGACTCACGGCTCTTATCAAGAGCAAGAGCGAAGTCAGGTCTGTTGTGGGTACTAATAAGCTTCTTAGCGACTTGCTGGTACTTAGCTCCTGGTCCGAGCTCGTAGATTTCCATGATGGAAATACCGAAGAACTCAGTCATGCCAGTTTGAGAGAACAAAGTGTTTCTCATTGCATCTGTTGCAGCGATACTACCAGTGTTCTGGTTAGCTGCACTAGAAAGAGGCTTTGTGGAGATCGGATTGTAAGCGAACTCTCTGAGAAGTTGAACAGTCTCAGGAGAAACAATCAGATCAGTAATTCCACGGCTACGCTCAGGAGTACCACCGTTATAGGCAGGATTATTTCTTTTAGCCTTCGTAAGAAGAGCATTGAAATCGTCCATATCAAGAGCTCCGCTTGTACCAGTTTGAGAATAAAGCTTGCCTTTGTTGTCAGCAATTGTTCCCATGATCAAGGAAGCAGAAGCATTCTCTTGTTGCATGAGGACTTCTTGAGCCAATCTTGTCATTGTCTTACTAACAACGTCAAGTCTGGAACGAGAAGCATAACGCTTGTCAAAGTCAACTGCGCTTTCCAACCTGTAGGTGGCAAGCTTCAGCTCACTATGAGTGGGTGTTACGTGGCTTGAAGGCAATCCGCCAGCAGTGTTGGAAGTATAAACCTTGATGTACTCATCATCGGTAACATCATGGTAGAGATCCAAAGGAATGCTGGGATTGTCGTCGGCAGCGAATTGAAAAGCTGTGAACAAGTTACTGAGTGTAGGAACGTTGTCGATAACTTCAGCTAAAACTGGTCCGATAAATGCGGCTAGTGCTTGCTGAGCTTCATAGGCTACGGAACGATCTCTCGATGCCATTGCCTTGACTAGTTCAAGTTGCTCGTCGGTTCTTTTAAGTGTAATATTCATTTTAGTTTAAACCTTTTCTTTGTTAAATTATTGTTTAGCAATCGAGCTTAATTACATAGTAAGTTCCGCTTTGGAAATCGTCTTGGATGGCTCCAGGAACTGGGCCATTCTTTACTCCACGATGACCTGTCGCTAGAACTTGACCAATGCTTTGGTTAGCGGCTACTCCAGCTCCTGCTCCAACAGCCAGAGCTGCAAACTTACCATTTCCAGCAGATATTACTTTACCTCCTACTGTTGGTTGTCCATTTGGAAATTCCGTGGTCACAGCGTCGGATGTTACAGTAATGATTCCTTTACCAAGAACTGGAACTGTTTGACCCGAAAGAACTGCTTGAAGCTCATCCTTCTTGACAGGATTGAAAAGAAGGCTTTCGCCATTCTCGTCAACCGCAAGAGTTTGATTCAAAGTTACTCCAAGAGGTCTCTCTCCAGAAGCTGCGGGGCCAATCTTAAGAGGATTGGTTGGATATGGATTACGTCCAATCGGAGAATTATAAGATGCCATGAAGCGGTTATCTTCTGCCATCGATACAACGTCTACTGGATCGTGTTCACCACCCATGTTTCCGTTTTCTACGGAAACGAGAACTCCGTCTGCGTTAATATCATCAGTACTTGGTTGGATATTCTTCAATCCAAGCGCAACCGTGGTTGCGTTAAGAGCGAAGAGATTGACTACGTCATTCTCGTCGTACTGTCTAAAAGGTAATAGTCTATGTGCCATGGTTAATTAATATTTGATTGTTATGGATTCTTTTGATAAAGCTTGTTGAAAGCGCTCAGAAAGAGATACTTCTTTTTCTGTTGATTCTCCGTTATTGGATGGAATCTCCTCTTGGGCTTCAACTGATTCTAAAACTTCTTCTACATCAGCTTCGGTAGTTTCATCGCTTGATGCGACTCTTTTTTCTACTTCAGCCAAAACTTTTTCATTGAAGATTTTTTCTTGTTCTTCGATGAAAGCTTTGCTCTTGTGATGATAGATAACTTTTACTTTTTCTTCATAGCTTGCAAAAGACTCATCTTCTTCACTTAAGTCTTTTAATTCAGAAGCTAAGATCTTCCTGTCTTCGTCAGAAAAGTCATACTCTTGATCGAGCGAATCCATTCTGTCATTAAAAAGTTGTAGCTTTCTAGCTTCGGCTTGTTCAGCTTCAATCTTAGAAAGTTTTTCTTGAGAAGCGGTTAATTGCTCTTCAAGCTCTTTGAGTTTACTATCAGCTTCTTCCTTGGCTGCTTGAGCTTCTTCTTTTTGTTTTTCGATCTCAGCCTTCTCTTCAACATAATTGTCGCTCTTTTCTCTGATTGCATCAGATACGACTTTTACGATATTAGCTACGGCTTCTTCGGAAAATTTATCAGAAGTGGATGCCTCGATAGTTTCCTTGAGTTGTTCGACTAGTTCTTTAGTTTCCATTGTTTGAACGTTTGAGTTAAAATTTGCTTTGTCTGAAATTACATCTTCTTTTGCTCGATGTGAAAAATTTTTTTTATAATTTATAATTTTTTTTAAAAAATCTTCTGTATTGATTTCAAATTTTTCTATTTTTTCTGATGCTTCTTGATCCTCTAGTTTTTCTTTTTTTTTATCTTCAAGTTGAATTAACCCCTTTACATTAGCGGCTGGATTAGTTGTAAATCCAATTCCAAGAGGGTAAACATCCCCCGCTACAAGCCTGTATATTTCTGTACCATCATCCATTAAACCTTCACCCTCAAAGGCTTTTAAATAATGTTTTAATTCTTCTTTGTGTTTTTCTTCGCTTACTATTTCTGCTTCTTTTAAATTTTTGCTACCTATGGCTATTAGGTAATCATTAAATCCTATTTCCCAGCTTGCTGATATGACATTAAACATATTGTCATCTGGATTTGTTGACTTTTCAATAAGCTCTGCGAACTCTGGATTTACAGTTTTATAAACAACAGCAGAAAGCGCTATATTAAAAGGGTCATAACTATTAGCTAAAGACTCTTCTTGTAGTATCTCATTATTTCCAAAGCTCGAAAACCCAGAAGATATGATATGTCCAACAACTTTTTGTTTCTTATGTTCTATATTAGTAGGTTTATGTATAAACTGTTTATGGACAGCTTTTGCTACATCTGTATTTATCCCATCATGATTCCTATTAAATACATTAACTACTGCAGCATTAAAGGCTACAGCCATTAGATCTATATTACCTTCTAGATTTATACCTTCAGGCATCAATCCTTTTAATGAATTTAGAGAAGCTTTTGATATTGAATTTGAGCTTTCTCCTAAATTACTGGATGCAGTTATTTCACTAGAGAAAGATGTTCTGTATTTGAATTGATCTTGCATTAAAATTTAATTACACCAAAAAAGTTGTTTTTACTTTTTTTTGCTATGATACAATAATGCAGAAGGATATGCCTCAAGCTGAGAGTTTTGTGAAATTTCAGCCACTTCATTTATTGTGGATAATTTTTCTATTTTATCGAAATCTTTTATGCATGCATTAGCGGTTCTTTTCCATTGATTTTTTTCTTTTGCTAAGACTATACTTTTAGTTAGCTCTTGACACATATTAATTTGATCTTCGGAAAGCTCTTTACTGTTTATCTTTTCTAAGAAAGATGCTCTTATGTGTTTTTCAAGATCTTCTATTTTATATACTATATTTTGAATATCTTTCCTGGAGTAAATTTCTTCTTCTGCATTTACAGCTCTTGGTATTCCTGTTGTTCCTTTAGGTCTACCAACTGGCCTACCACTACTTTTCCCTCCAGGACCCGCGCCTTTAGGAGATACCGTATCAACTATATCATCTCCATCAATATCTATCATAGGTAGGCCTCCTACAAGAGGATTATACATTCCCTCTTTTCGCTTATCTATGTATCTTTCTTGGGCTGGCTCTATCTCTTCAGCATTTGGATATATGCCTGTTTTAATAGCATTAATTCCTTGTTCAGGAGTAAGTATCCCCATTTCTATAAGTCTCGTTACAACTCTTTGCAGTTGGACTTCATCCTTTATATCTATTTCTTCGAATTTAGCTGTAGGATATTGCTTGAATCCCATTTCTTTGCATACCATTTTTATTTGCGGTTGTAAAAAATTATGAACAAAAGATTGTCTGGCTTCTTTCAATCTTTCTAGGAAAATTTCCGCTTTTACTTGGGTGTTTTTATATTTTTCATCTCCTACAATTACATTCTGAAGCCCTTGTCTGATGTCTTCATTTACTATTTCATATTTTTCTGGACCAATAACTTTGCCAATATCTGGAAGTATGAACTCTGCTTTTGTTGTATAGTCAGCAACAAGGACTCTTCCGACGCTTTCGTTTTGAAATAAAGATTGCATTGCTTGTAAATTATGCGGATTTATTCCTCCTTTGTCAGGATCTGTTCCCATTGTTATTAATAAGATAACATTTTCAATCGTCCTGCTAATCGCTTGATCCACTTTCTTAAGTTCTATTTTCCAATTTATATCATCTAAAACAGGGAAACCGAAAGGTATTGCAAATGGTTCATAGTCTTGTTTTTTGTAAAAAGCATGAGTGAGTTTTTGAGGGTCTAAATCCATCGAAACACCCCTTGAGCTCCAGCCTCCAGTTTTTATTTTCTTTTGGATTTCAACAGGTAGACTGTTGAAAATTTCTTTATCTTCATCTGTTTTTGGATTTTGCAATCTTTCTAACTCGTATTCAGATAGAATTTTTTTATAAGCATTAATATTAAAAGAAGTACTTCTGGTTGCTATAATGTCATATGGATTTAATAATACATATTTTATAGGTATTGTTCCAGGTTTTAGATAAGTAGATCCGTAAACTTTATTTAATTTTATAAAATCTTCTGTAGAAAATTTTCCATCCAATCTATATATAAAAATATTTCCACTTCTATAATACTCTCTAAAATATTGATCTTTTAAAGCCCATAAGTTTATTTTTGAAAACCATTTCTCGATAAAGTTTCTTGAGGCTTCATTACCTCCATCTACATATATTGGTGAATTTGCAAGCTCTGCCATTATGTCAATAGCATTTCTAAAAATTGGAACGCTTGCATATGCTTTCTGACAAAGCTCTATTGCATCTCTTACATCTACTCCGTCAGCACTTACTGTATATGGCAACATTCCTTGCCTTATATTCGCATATTTATAATTTTTTGCTCTTGATGATATTGAGTTTCTTCTTCTTCCAGAAGTCCCAGTTCCACCTTGACTATAAGAAGCTGAAGCTTCTGCATAATAACTTTCGCCTGCAGATTTAGGTTCTATTTTTACTCCAGGATTTTTTGCATCTAAATTTTTGCCAGTAGATTCAAATTTGTTCCAGTAAGTGGATTTTTTTGTATATTTTCTTTTTGTCATCAACTTATAATACACTATATAAAAAAAAAGTCCAAAGTTAACTTTGGACTTTTAAAAAGTTGACTTTAACTTTTGTTACAAGGCTTTGCCCTGATAATGATCATTCCAATCATCTAGCGAGGTTAAACTACTATAACCTTTATGCGGGTTAACTTTTATAATTTCTTTTATCGCATAAGCTATTGTAGTTTCAAATGCTGCCTTTTTTGTATCGTTAGTATTATCCGCATCGTATGCTTGACCTTCTGTGGCTCCCCACTTGTCTTCTACTTTTAAACCCATTGTAAAACCACTGGAACCTGTCAGCGGTCTGCGTAAGTGAGTATCGCCCCCTCCAAAGAAAGTGGAAACAGCATCTTTCATTTTAGTCATAGCAGAATCTCTGTAGTAATTAGTAGGATTGATATAGTTATTTAAAAGCCCTCCAATTTTAAATGCGTTGCCTATATTTCTATTTTTTATAGAAACATGCCTTACAGCTTGCAAACCATTAAGTACCCATGAATTTTGTTCTGTTACTTGTTGCTGTGTAAGACTTCCTATGCTTATTCGTATATGAGTATACCAGGCTCCATTTGTGTAGATGGTGCTAGCTGCATCTCTATATGCCTTATTAGCATCTGAATCTCCAAGAGTTAAGAGGTTATTCATATTTGGTTTAAATGCTTCAGTAACACCATATGCAGCAGTTTTTTCCGCGCTCCAAGGGCTTACAAAATTGGCAACTGTTAAGCTTGTTAAATCAATCGTAAGCTTTTTAGTCGCCATATTTACAGTATTTCTATATGGATATTTTACGCAATAATCATTATATGGAGTTCCATTGCTAGCGTAATTAGCCCCTGCGTCATATCCAAGCAGTTCAAATTTATTAGCTATTGGGTTTGAACTTAAAGCTGAGAAATCAAAAATGTATTTGAATCCTGGATATAAATGATAGCTGTCAATAGATGTCCATGTGCTAGTATTTACACCTTTATCATTTCCAAATCCAATTATTTGCGATGGAGGTGTTCCTTTTAAGTGAAATGTATAATCATCAATTGCAACTATTCCCATATTGGCTTGTTTATAGTCATTTGACGAAGATGTATCATCAAAATAAAAATACAAGGGCATACTTTTGTTTGAATACTGATACATCCATTGGCTTACTGCTTGGCCTGTACCTTTTCCTGATAGCGGGAAGGTATTATCTAGTACAATAGTAGTTGTTTTAGCTGTAGTGTCTACAGTTATTTTTGCATTACTATACTCTGATCCTCCGCCATGAACACCTAATGAAGTTTCAGATACTCTTAAAGCTCCAGCATTTGGAATGTCACTCCAATCAAAGACATATGTATTTCCAGGAAACAAGCAAACAGGAGTTGTATTATTATTGCTTTGAGCATACTCTGTACCGCTATGCGAATAATGATACAATTTTTCGGTATAAGTACTGTGCCATTTTTGGCTACTGTTTATATTGTATTCTTGGAAAGGGCGAGTTTGAAATGGCAAACTGCCGCCAACCAGAGAACTATCTGTGGTAAAACCTCCGTAGATGTTCACATGACCTATATAATCAGTAAAACCTATAGTATATAAATAACTCGCATTTGTCGGCTTGCTGGCATCATAATTATAACCATCAGAAAAATTTACTGCATTGCTATTAGTTACTAGATTGCTCCAGTCATAGGCAGTTCCATTTGCTGCTGCTTCGTCTCCATATCTAAACACACATTCAAATGTGCGCCCAAGCTGATCTGTAGTACCTTCTATTGCTTGAATTAGATTCTTTAGTGTTACATTTGTTCCGCATTCAAATGCTATTTCTCCACCCCCATATTGACTTATAGCTTCATTAACGGCAACGCTTGTACCTGATCCGTTACAAACAAAGCCCATTCTCATATTAGCATTCACATATAAATTATCTTGAGTCCAATTTGAATTTCCTGAGCCTCCAGGGTCATCTAAGTCCCAGTTTCCATTTCCAGAAACTATAGTCATAGTCATTACAGAACTAAAATTAGTATTTATATAATTTACAATATCTTGACATGTTGTTCCGTATGGACATTTTATATCAATAGTAACATTAGGATTGGATACTGATGATCCATGGTTTAAGGTATGACCTAGCGTTGCATAATCACCACCTGAATTTCTGCATCGAATAGAAATACCAAAACCTCTTCCATCTTTCAACCAATTTCTTCCAGTGCTGTCACCTGGCAACGTACCATTCCAGCTACCTTTTGTTTCTGATTTAATTTTAGTATTTGTCGCTCCTGATATATTATGTGTATCAAAAAATCCATCTTGTTCGCCTATGAGTTTTGAAGGTTGTCCGTTAACCCATACATTCAAATTTGTGGTTCCTGAGCCGTATTTCCTTGGGATCAATTTATAATTTATTGTTCTTCCTATGGGGCCTGTGGACCACCCTTCCGAATCTGTTTTCCTATGATCAACCTCTAGTTCTATCTCATTTTGAGAAGGCAATGAAAATCCCTGTGGGATAGCATACTGGTTAGCTAATGAATCTTCGGGGAAATTTTCTACAGGGCTAAAATCAATTTCTTTTATAAAAGCCGCTCCTTTGCCCATGATCGACATATGGTCTGCAGGGGACATTAAGTACGGTTTAAAATCTTGATAGTTAATTTTATTAATAAAAGCAGAGTTAAACATTAAATTAAAAGTTCTATAACTTTGATTTATATACTCTTTCGTCCATGACACACTGTTTCCGCTATATGTTGAGATAGCAGTATTAAGTTGTGATATTGCTGATGAAGTATCAGACGGACTACCCCATTTTAATTTTTTCTCGCTCTTTCCATCGTTCCATGCTTTTATTAAAGCATCTCTACTTGCATTAATTAGATTTGTGTTGTATGCGCCTGGAGTTGGAAAGAAGAAAGTAGTACCTCTATCTGCAAAAACTCTTGAGTAAAAACTCAATTCGCTACCACTATCATCTATTTTAGGTAATTTTAATTCTCCAGTTATTATCGCATTGTTGAACATAAATCCAAAGCCAAATATTTTATTAGCGTCTATATTGGATAAATCTAAATCATGACAATATACATTATCAAACATGCTACCAAACTGCCTGAGCAGTCTTGGCTTGAAATTAGTAAAATCACATTCTACTTGATAATTTGCTTTAGGTAATGATTTGGTTATGCCACTAGATCCATCAAGCACATCTTGATTTGTCGGGTCAAACTGAGTTTTTCTATTACCTCCTAGATAAAATAACATATGGTCGAGGCCGCTAGAACTTTCTACCAAAAATCCTCCGCCTTCCCATTTGAAGGATTTCATTCTCCATTGGCTTCCAAGACCATCTCTATACTTTTGAAGATCTGAAATGCCATATGTAGAAGTAAACCCTTGATTTTGCCATCCAAATTCAGAAACATGACCTTCTATAACTACAGTTTTATCTCCTGTTGTCCCGCCGTAATCCTTCCATAAGATTCCTTGATCTGAACTTGTGTAAGCCACAGGTCCGCCACCATCTCCCCAGTCTATGGTTATGCCACCTGAGCCTATAACTGGGATTCGTATTCCAACCTTGTTAGCCGCTATGTGAGCTCCCATATCAACACTTCCAACCATTTGTCCTGCAAGAGAACTATACTCGGTTGAGTCTGCATAGGTTATAGTTATTTTAGAGTCTCCAGATCTTGGATTATTCTCTTCGCCTTCTGCTTCATCAGCATCAAGTATTCCGTCTCCGTCGGTGTCTAATGAATCTAAGTCCATTATCCAGTTGTTATCATTATTGAACCAAGCTTTTGCTAATCCAATTTTACTAGAAGTATCAAGTATTTTGCTTGATCCGCTTGGTGCAATTACTTCTTCTTTAAATTTCCAGTGAAGTCTTCTAGCACTAAAAGATCTTGGATTTAAATCAACAAGCATCCAAAAAGAATTTTCTCCAGCTTGATCAGTTCCTGCTTCACCCTTGTAAACAGCATGGGTTGCTCCTGGTGTATCAGCTTCTCCATATGAGTATTTTGTAAATAGAACATCTTGATCGATAACTTTGCTAGCTGTATCGTAAATTCCATCGACAGATTCATAAAGTTCTATTTCATAAGGGATTTTTCTTGTTTGATTTAATGCGTCTTGATATGACAAGGTGCTTCCTGATATATCAGAATCAAAGAACAAAGCATATTTACCAGACTTAGTAAATGCTGGCCTTACGAAATTATCAGTCTTTTTAAACTCAAAATCACTATCTGTTGCATGTACTTGATAAAAATCAATTACTTCGTCTAGAAATTTTAATGACGAAGGGTATTTTACTCTCCCTGCTGAAGGTTCAATTCCTGCAGAATAATCATCTAGCCTAGTTGCTGAAAATGCCGCTGCAGTGCCAGCTCCCTCTACTAAAACGAGGTTATTTGCGGTAGGATCATTTTCTATAAGTGTTTTTATATCGTTGACGGTTTTGGAGCTTGCTGCACCTGCTATATTAATGGTTATGTTATTGCTTCCGTCTACAGATACATTATCAGAACCTCCTTGATTTTCTCTTAATCGTATAGTTTTTTTGCCAGCTTGTATGCCTTTTGTTTTCGCCCAAAACCTTAATGAGCCTATTATTGCTAAAGCAAATGTACCTGGTTGTAATCTAAGATCTTGTGGAGGCAACTTCCATGGGTCTCCATTATTTGGTCCAGGATTGATTTGTTCTTCATCAGTCCTAGTCCTGTCATAAGTTGCCATAATTGACTGAGTAATGTAGGTGTATATTTTTCTTTCTGAAATATCCCAATTTGCCAATTGAACATCGTTTGCAATTCTGCCTGATGTAAACATATTGCTAGTATCAGTAGATGGCTTTATTTGCATTTTTTCTAAGCCTTCTACTTTGTTTATGTCGCACCCATTGAACATAGAATCAACATTGGCAGGATCGCATGCAGGTAGTTTTATCGTTCCACTACAAGTACAGTTTTGGAACATTGATTTTAAAATAGACCCTTTGAGATCAAGCGAAGTTAAATCAAGATTTCCATTAATAGTAGCGCCATGAAACATTTGTGTATAATCTGCGGCACTAGCGAAAGTAATATGTTTTAGAGCAACGTCGACATCAGATTGATTAATCGTTTGATTTTGAAACATATTAAATGCAGTAGTTACTTTTTCTGAAACTATAGCAAAATCTTGGTCAATCAAGTTATTTAATATGTTAAATTTAGGCACAGCTCCTCCGTTGAAGTCTAGCTTATGAGTTGTAGATAGCGCAGTTATTACATTTGAATTGCTGAACCAATCCATACTTCCAAAACTATAACTTGAAAAATCAATATTGTATCCAACTTTTAATTTCTTCGAACTATTTGTTGCTAACGTTTTTATACTCTTTATCGCTTCTTCGGATGCAGAGTTTAAATTAAGAGTGCCGCCTCCAGGTTTACCTATGTAAAAGTCATCATCAATAAGTAAAGTTCCATCAAAGAAAAGATCGTTTGGGCTTTCTTGTACATAGTTTGAGAAATCCCAATTATCCATACCTCCAGAGCATGTAGCAGCAGAAAGTGGAACAGCTGCTGTTGCATTATTGGTTCCTATGAAGTTTTTAACTCTTCTAAATCCTTTCCAGACTGAGTTTGGCTCCCATGAATCTATACTACTTTGATCGAATGAATACCAATAATCGCAGTTTTCCCAATTTGGAAAATCTAATATAGATTCGGCTTTTGAACCCCAAATCATTTTATATAGATTTGTCATCATGTTCATGCCAAGGCCTGCTGTTACAGGCCACCCAAAGTGTAAAACATCTCCAGTTATGCTTATAGTATATGTCTGAGACGCTGACCCATACTTATGCATAATTGCTTTTAAATTTGCTTCAGATATTGAGGCTTGATTATCGTTGGCTGTATAACCGAAAGCATTTTCAACGTTAGTCACAACAGGGCTACTGAGCCCTTGACTCGTAGTTTCTATATAATCCCAGTTTGGTCCAACTTCTGTAGTAGTACCATCTCCCCAGTTTATTTTTGCCCCTGCTGGTCCAGTTTTAAAAACAGGGACACATACTGTTTTCTTTTCATCGTCTGTTGGGGTTCCGCTATTGAGCTGTGCTAGCCCTTTTGCTGTATTGACAGAAACAACCATTGTAGGCTTATTTGCAGTGGTAATACTAACTGCAATCGAATTTCCCATCTGCGAATGAGCAGAGCAGTAATAATGCAAGGTTTCTGCTGTTTTACTATCGACTTCAATCTTTGTTGTTTTAGCGACAGCATCTTTTGTAACTCTGTACAGGTACTCTGTGCCACCATTATGAGTTCCGTCACTTGTTTCAGAGAATCTGAAAGGATGACTAGGTGCTCCGCTCCAATCAAAGATATAATCCTTTCCATCTTCAAATGTCAATTGAGGTGTTTGAGTGGGGGTTGAATAACTACCTCCTTGTATAAAGTATTTTCCTCCTGAAGCGGTAACTGTATAACTAACTTGTGGTCTTTGAGGCGGCTGAGCATCAGTAGATGGAGGGAATTTATCAGTATTATCACTTGTGATTATACTAGCGCTTCCATTCGCTTTAGACAGATTCGAGATATCCATTTTTTTAGCAAGAATACCTTGTACTGGAGCATAGCTACTCTTATTGAATAAAGTATATGCAACTATTACAACTTTAGCTCCAGCCTTAATCCAATCTTCTAATTTTTTTGGATCAGCTTTTTGCCCTGCTTTTGATATTCCATCTGGACTAATTTTCCAAGGTTTATAACTTAAATAATAATCTCCTTCAGGAATATCCATCAAATCATTTGGGCCAAAATCTAAAAACCCTATTTTGCCGCCTTTTCTAAATCTTCCTTTACATCCGTTAAAAGCTCTTTCTCCTTTTTCCGATGCTCTTAAGGTTGCACCAAGATTGTTTTTTGCGTAATTTATTACAAAACTATCAACATTTTCGCCATAACTTTCAATAAGAGGTACTGAAGCATAAACCTGGCGGTTTCTTATTGATTCTTCAGCAAAATATACCTCTTCTAGATTGTCGTAAGCATCCTCATCGATCACTGCAACATCTATAAATGAAGCTCCTTGTAAGGGGCTAAATATTTCTGCAGGGATTTCGGCTCCATTTATTTGTAGATTTTCTAGCTTAAACCATATTGGATCAGCATTTCCATCCGTGCTTGACTCATCAAATGACCCTTCAAATGGAGTTGATATTTTTACATCTTCAATGTTTACAAAATCTTCAAGATTTGACATATTTGCAAATCTTGCCTCTACTCGTGTTGATAGCCTAGCTTGTGGAAAAGTTTCGAATGCACTGATGTAATCTCTCGCTGTTACATCTTCTGGGCCATGTTCACCGCCCACTTGAAAGTATGATTTTTCATTATGCACAGTTCTTAATACTGGGCTTTTACCTCTAACATACTTTGTTGAGGTGTTATCAAGATCAGAGAATTTTACAGAACTTAAGTTGCCATCCCAAGGCTCAATATTCATTATATCGGCTACTTGGTGAAATGGTATCATGAAACCGCCTCCAGGAGTTTCGGGAGTGCCGTTTCCGTCATAATCATGCATATCCGTTGCGAAAAACAAACCAATAGCTTTCCATCCTCCTGTAATCGCAGCTTTAAAAGTTCCGTTGCCTAGATCTTGATATGGTCTATTTTCAAACTTTGCAAAAATAACAGTTCCAGAATCTCCAGGTTGTATATTATGGGAGCAATAGTAATCACCCCTATTTAACTCAATCTTTTCTGTGGTTACGGTAAATCCACCTTTCCCATCAGGAACAGAAACTAATATATCTTGGGAAAGTTTTTGAGCTCCCCCTAATTGTTCTGAGTCTCTATATCTATCAACTTGTTGCTGTCTAGCCATTCTAACTAGATTCCAGCCTTTTAGTTCTATCTCAGAGGTTTTATCCCTAGAGTCTCTAAACTTCATGACTTTATATGACATTGGTCCAGCTATTCTCCATTTAGGATCTGCTGTTCCATCTGTAGCACCTGTTGTCGCAGATGATGTAATCATAAGGGGCTCTTGGGGCGTGCCTTGAGAATCCAACCCACCTCCTACATCATTAGTATATCCTGCCCAAAAACTATCGTGTAACCATTCTTCGGTCTCGTACTCCGAGGCAAATGTATATGGAGTTGAATTGAAATCACTATTTGATATGTTTGTTAGTTGCCAAGAATTTGCATCTATTACATTTTCATCTAGTGCGATTATTCCTACATCTAAAGCAAATTCATCAGCTTTAATAATTTTTCGGAGTCTTGGGGAAGATAGGTATTCATACCCAAGTGGCATATACCTTTTCACTTTTCCTATTTTTTCTTGTTCTCCCCAGTTAGACATGTTTGAGAGATCGCCTTGAAATACATCTTTATCAACTAATGCTCCGCCGTAACCCATACCTTCGACTTCAGAATGTATCAGCATTTTGTCAGTTAGAACATGAAGGTTTGTTACTCCAACCAAAGTTCCATCTTCTTTATCTTTAGCTAAGCAGCCTAATGTTCCGTAGCTTTTTAATGAAGTAGAGATTGCTGTACCACATTTTATTGGTCTAGTTCTCGATTGATTATTAGATGGATCTCTAGTGCCATTACAATCATTTTCATATGCAAATAATCTAAACCACCTACCACTATTTGGATTTTTTACTCCAGCATTCCATTTTTCAAGTCTTTGTCCCTCTGGCTGATTAGTTGGAATATCTAACTCTTCAGCTAACTTGTAGTCATCGCTCTGCTGCATTATGAAATAAGTTTTTCCATCTATTTTTATTCCATCAGGCATATCTTTGCTCATCTCGTCAAGCTCAACCAGTATTGTGCCATCACGCATGACAGTCGAAGATTTTAGCCCGAAATCCTTTAGTAGCATTTGGACTTGTTTTTGGATAACTTTTATTTCCTTGTTGTTCATCTTATTTTTTGTAAATTTTAAATTAGGATTTTGGCTCTATTCTATAAAATGCTGTATCAAAGAGAGGTATGGGCATTATATCTGAATTAAAAGAAGGCACTACTGTCGGGGTTGTGCTAGGCACATATTTATCGTCATATCTATATCTAAGTTTATGCACAGGGTCATCATCTAGTTCAAAACTTTTTAATTTACATGCTCCAATTTTCCCCATGTAACTTACGCCTTTAACTACATTTAATTGATCTTCACATGTTCCGTTTATCTGCCATTTTAATAAATTACTTATAGCTGATTTGTCAAAAGCTGGAGCGTTTTCAAACATACAATTAAAATTTTCTAGGATATTAGCTCCAGCGAACCATTTTGCTCCAAGCCCTACATCCATTGATGCATCACAATTTCTAAAAGTAGCAACTGACTGCTTTACAGTTTTTCTGAAAGCTCTAAACCATTTTCTACAACCAGCTCCATTATGTTTACTATTTTCAAACATTCCACTAATTGATTCTATTTTGTATGTATTTGGGGTTGTCAATTCATCAAACCAGTCCGCTATATCTCCATTAAATTGAGAATCGGCAAATATCTCTGTTGCATTTACTACATTTTGCAAATTCCAATCTGATATTGTATCTTGATTGAATATAGAGCTCTTAAACATTGATGATATATCAGTATTGGAAGACATATCCCAATCTGCGATTTTTTTATTAAAAGCTTTATTGTTTAGAAACATTCTTGCTGTATTACTAGGTTTGAAGTGTCCCCATAATAGAGATGTTGCAGTAAAAGATGAACCCTCGAACATTCCTTTAGCATAAATTCCATCATAAAAAGATTTTCCATCATTAGCGGTTTTTTTGAACCAATTTTTTATACTTCCATTAAAAGAAGCATTAAGGAAACAAAAAGATGTGTCTTCGCATCTTTGCAAGTCCCACTTATCAAAATTAGATGAAGCTGTTGTGCCTTCGCCGTATTTTGAATCCTCAAACATATGTGCAATACTTTCGGTTCTTGATGTATTTAAATTATCAATAGCAGGCATATTGCTTTCTGTATTTCTGTAAAAAGCTTTTAGTGTGGTAGGTTTTGCTCCAGGCCACGGCAATCCTTTTAGTGTCACATCTTCGCATGTAGCTCCTTCGAATAACCCCTCCATATCGCAATTTTTGCCAGGTTTGAAAAACCATCTTTTTATGAAATTTGAAGAAAAACCTTTGTGGTCTTTCATCATATTTTTAGCATTTTTGCACTGTTGAAGGTAATGAAAGAAAGCTTCATCTTGTACTCTTACAAAATTAGGAGAGCCCACTTTGACCACTTTTTTTGTATATGTTCCATTTTGCGTTGCGGAATGCCAGACATGAATTTTGTATTCACTTAATCCGCTTATTTGATCAAAATCAAAAGGCAAGAAATCATTTTTTCCATTTCCTAATCCTATAACTTCAGAATTGTTTGTTATTCTGCCTTGGTTATTTACTTTTAATTGTAAAGCTTTTCCGCCATGAGCATTCTTCTTTAAAGCGTCTGTCATCTCTCCAGTGATTTCAAGATCATTACACCAGATGACATTTTGATTGTCGCTCTCAGATATAATTATCTTAAAATACCTGTTTCCTGCGGGCAATCCGTTAACTTGATCTAATTTAAAACCTTTCGCTGTTCCAAAATATGAATTTTGAAAAATCCCTTCCAGATTTTCCGCTTTTCTAAATTGCCAATTTGGGCCAAATGATCTTACCCTGGTTGAATTTTTTAAAAGATTTTTAAAATTAACTACCCTACTTATGGTCCATGGTAATGGTCCATTATAAGCGCAATTTTCAAAAAATCCCTCTAAATTTATAATATTGTTTTTCTGGAATTGGAAAAGTTTTAATGATTGACAGGGTTTTAGAAACTTTTGACAATTTTTAAAAGTATTTTTGCAGAATAAATCTCCAGAGCCAGTGCCATCATATTGTATTGTGCTTTCTGGATCCGAAGATGTCAGCGGTTTAATTTTGCAATTAATGGCTTTTAAATTTATAAAATCTTGAAAATCTCCTTGCCCATGCATAAAGAAACCAGAACTAACATCTTTCCAATATGTTACTTCTTCAATAAGTTCTGGTGTTGAATTAACTGCTCTGTCTTCAGCTTTAGCAAAAGCTAATTTATTATTTTTTTTATTTGCCCCAGCTCCTGTTCCAAACCCTCCAAGTACTCTTATCTCATATTTACCCCTATCTTTGTAGGTATGCCAAAGCGTGATGCACCCTTCGCTTGGTGCAGATGCAGTCACATTTCCTTGTTGATCAAATTCTCTATCCCATGCTACAGCTGGGCTATCATAAGTATCTTTAATTTTTTCAACTATTCCATCTCCCCACGCAACTGTTATTTCCCAATTGGTGGCTGAAAAATAAGCTGGGTCAGCTAATGGAATCCCAACATAGCTAATATTGTCTACGGTTTTTATTCTTAAATCTGCAAGCATGGTAGTAATGAATTATGTGTTCATAATATCATTACACCAAAAACTTTAGTAATTTGCGAATTTTTCTCTGATTATAGATATTCTTAGCTCGTCTAAGCTTAAGTCTGATGGAGAATGCCTTTTGAACCTCTCCATGCTGCTCCTTGAGAAGTGTAGAGCTTTTGGTAATTTTTTCTTAAATAAGAAATTGTCAAATGTTTTTTTATGATTCATTTGGCCGACAAATTTATTAGAAAATTTTAAATTCATATCTCTTGAGAGAGAGCTTCCAAAATCACAATGCTGATTTGAAAAATTGTTTACAAGAACATCCTGATCGTGATATATATTTGATTTTAATCCTGATGATGTAAAAATATTATTTTTTAATGAGTCAACCCTCATTTCAGAAATATTTTTAAAAACTTTTGTTAGTTTAAAAAAACTATGAGAAGATCCTGATACAAAGCATGGGCAATAGTCTGACATGAAGTGAATACCGCCCTCTTGAATGATATCCCTGGGCTTTAAGCCGTTGTTAATTAGATCATAGTCGCATACAAATATAGGCTCGTCAGATTCTAGAGCTGAAAATGCAAGCCACCTAGTATAGCAATAAAGCCCATATTTTTTAATTTTATTGCCTGTTATTTTTGCATGAATTAATTTCATGCTTTTTGAAAACTCTTTATAGTAATGATGGGTTTTTGCCAAATCATTATTTAGGACAATTGGGTTCCATCCATTATTAACCCAAGAATTTTTCCATAATGACATCAACTCATTTTGAGTTTCTAGCTCGTGTGAGCTATCTAAATCCTCATGAAAAGTATAAATGTTCATTACAACTTATAATATGCGTAATCTTCTTTGGTTATAAATCTATGATCATATACTATTTTAACTTTTGAGTCGTATAATTTTGATTGAGTTGAACCTTCATTTTTTATTTGAACAACCCATGCAAAATAATTTTCCCTAATAGCCTCGCTTGATATAAATGGAGTGCAAGCTACTTTTGTATTAAATTCTGAAAGTGTTATTCTCTCTTTCCACTCTTTTAAAACATTATTTATAACTCCTTCTTCTGGGTTTTCGGACTTATTATTTTTGATCCTTTGGGTTATATGATTAAATAAGGCTAATGTTTTTTTTGTGCATTTTATCTTTAAAACGGATGCATTTAAGGAATTTCTTTTTAAGTTTCTTGCTATACAAATATCTTGATCCTTGAAGTTCAATACGTACTTGTAGAAATCTCTAATATTCTTTTTGTTAAAAAAAACAGAGGGGTCTGCAATTAAAATATTGTTACCCAAATTCTTCTCTATATCTTTTGATATAGACTTGTATTTTAAAAGAGGGTTGATTTCAAATTTATCTTTTTTGTGTTTTTCAAAATCTTCCAATTCTTTAGATTCTAAAACGAAACTAGATTCCGCGCATGCAGATTCCATTTTTTGCTTAAACAACGAATATATAGATGGATAGTAATGTATTAATTTCATTTTATATATAATATTTTAAAAATTTAAAAATCAACAATATTTTTTATATAATTCTATATCCCATTTTGCTCTCGCTGAGAATTGGTCCCTTTCTTTTACGGAAAGATCTTTTATTGTTATTTTTTTGCTTTTTGGTTTGCTTTTATTTTGATTTATGTTTCTAAGGTCATCTTCAATTAATTCTTCATCATAGCAGTATTTTAAAATTTCAGAAGTTAAATCGGAACTTTGCGAAATATCTTTAACATGAAAGTTGTTGTTCTCTAAAAAATTACAGGCTTGATCTGACCATTCTTTATTTACAGATACATTATTGGGCATCCCAGTCAAAGCTCTTATCAACCAACTATCTTCCAGGAAATCGGATTTTATATAATCATTAAAATTATTCAAACCATCAAAAGCTCCATGAGTTTTTTCATGAGAAGACTCTTCGGAGCTTAAGTAATTATAAATTGAAAATGCTCTATCAAAAGGATTTCTTACTATACAAAAATTTATTGGATTTAAGTCTTTTTCACTCATCGATTTCCATATTGTAAAGAAAGAATTTCTTAAATCTAATATTGCTCCAGAAGGCTCTATTACAACCCCTAATAATCTTAATCCGTCTCTACTTAAATAATTATTAAAAGTGTCAAGGCTGCATTCTCTTGCCCTGACTTCTGGACCAAATCTTTCAAAGATTTTTATATTGTCATCTTCTACCCATTTGTCATTATCAAAATATACGAAACATTTTATCTCACTACCACTAGATGTTTTAACACTTAATCTTTGGAAATTAAAATCGGTTTTATGGATTTTAAAAACTCTAATCAAATATTTATTCATTGCGGCGATAACAAAAGTTCCAGCATTTTTAGGTATATGAAAAAAAACAGGTATATTGTTCTTAAACTTTTTAATCATTTTCATTTGGTTTATTTGAGCTCCTTCATCAAAAGAATTTTTATCTGAAATTGCATAGTTATTAAAAACTTCAATATCATGATCGAATCTAGGTTGCCAAATATCTTTAGCCACTCTAGCCTTCATGAATACCCCAAAATCTATATTGTATTTATTTTTTGTGGGATTTATATCAACCTCTACATCTGAGCATTCATCTAATGATATTCCACAATAATGTTTGAATAAAAAAGATGTCGCTTGATTAATCATTGAAACATTATAAATGTAAAAATTTTCAATAATAGCATAAAAATGGGAGATTGAATCTTTAGTTTTACCAAAATTAGATCCTATTATTTTTTTTTGCAAAAAAGAGTTTGGGCAAACTGTTGAAAAGTAATTAAACCTTCTTCTTTTTTCCTGAGAGTCAGCTTTAATGTCTTTATAGGATGTAAGCTCCCATGAAGGAAACATAGATTGCATCACTAAGAATGGATGTTTTAAAAAAGTATAAAATGCTGGAGACTTTTGTATTTTTTCAAATAAATTTGATATCATTTCATATGCCTCTACATCCAAATCTTCTTTGCTAAATCTAAAATCCAAAGCCATTGAAAAAACTTGCAAATAATTATTATTCATAAGTTCTATAAGGTTTTGCTCTGATATATGAATAAAGTCAAAATCCTTATCTTTAAAAAATAAAGATGGCAGATTGTCAAACAGAACATGAGTGAGACAAAACAAAATTAATTTTGAATTATTCTTTGTGGTTATTTTTAAGCAGGCAAATCCCTTTTTTTCTTTTCTTGATTTGTTTTTTAGCAAAGATTTATTCAGGCTTAA
>Ga0163110_10000197_pt1 | contig 27157 bp, 22 predicted proteins | sample CRUFie1St17metaG_FD_108703 | JGI IMG/M metagenome (GOLD analysis project Ga0163110, IMG submission 108703) | Marine microbial communities from the Costa Rica Dome - CRUD Field 142mm St17 metaG | ecosystem: Environmental > Aquatic > Marine > Oceanic > Photic zone | place: Costa Rica: the Eastern...
AGATCAAAGAGAGAAATGTTTTATGATGATCATTTTAAAAAAATTCAAGATAAATTCCCTAATTTTAAATATCATGTTGCATTATCTGATCCTATGCCAGAAGATAATTGGAAAGGCTATACAGGCTTCATTCATCAAGTAGTTCATGATAATTATTTAAAAGATCATGAAGATCCAACAGAAATAGAATATTACATGTGCGGTCCTCCTATGATGAATACGGCTGTAACAAAAATGCTTGAAGATTTGGGTGTTGAAGAAGATATGATTGATTATGATGATTTCGGTGGATAAATTTTAAATGAGAAAAAAGAATTTCTCCTTTTATTTAATCTTTATAATTCTTGCTCTATGGTTTCTTGTTTTTCTGGTTATTCCAAATCGAACTGAAATTTCTATTGATGGACAAACAATGGGTACAACATATGAAGTAAAAATTCATGGTATTTACCCAAAAAAAATTGATTTAATATCCAGTGATATAGATTCAATATTATTATCAATAAATCAAAGTATGTCCACTTATATCGCTGATAGCGAAATATCATTTATAAATAATCAATTAACATCCTTTACTCCATTTGAAATGTCAAAAGATTTTAAGTATGTATTAAATAAATCTTTAGAGTATTATATCAATACAGAAGGTGCATTTGATGTTACAATAAAACCACTACTTAGATTGTGGGGATTTCGAGGGCAAGAAATCACAAAATTACCAAGTATAAAAAAAGTAAAAGAAGTTTTAAAATATGTTGGAAGTGATAATATAATTTCAAACGGTAATAATTTTATCAAAAAACATTCAAATTTAGAACTTGACTTTGGTGCAATTGCAAAAGGCTACGGAGTTGATAAGATTTCAAATTATTTAGATTCTAAAGGTTATACCAATCACTATGTTGAAATTGGGGGAGAGATAACTTGTAGGGGCAAGGATTGGAACATTCAAATTGCTTACCCAGAGTACTTATCTAATAAAGGATATAAAATTGTAGTGCTTAATGATAAATCAATTGCTACATCAGGCACATATAATCAATTTGTTGAAATTGACCAATATGAATATTCGCACATATTTGATCCAAGGCTAGGTAAACCTTCAAAAAATCAAATCATTTCCGTTTCAGTAATATCTGATAAGTGTATAGATTCAGATGCTTTAGCAACATCACTTAAAGTAATGGGTAAAGATAAAGGCTTGGAACTTGTTAATAGGTTAAACAATGTGGAGTGTTTGTTTATTTTGAAAGAGGATGGAGTTTTGAAAGATTATTCTAGTAATAATTTTTCAGACTTTTTGATTGATTAATTTTTCACATTCTTTTTTTTCTTCATCTGAGCATAAGCATTCTTTGCTTGAATCAGCACATGAACTAGCAAGTTTTTTATCTAAGAATAAAAAACCACAGCACAGCAAAAAGCTAAAAAAAAGTACAATTAAGATAGTGAGAAAAAATTCCATTATATTTAAATTTAATTATATTAAAACTATATAAATTTAAGGAATTGATAGCAAAATGACACACAAAATTATATTAAGTATTTTATTTCTTTTTCCAAAATATTTGTATTCTGGCCAACAAAGTTCTTATGAGTTTAGTTATTTGTATGTGATACCTTTTATTGGTATTTTATTATCAATTGCTCTTTTTCCTTTAATAAATGAGCATTTCTGGCATAATAATTTTGGAAAAATTTCTGCTTTTTGGGCGTTATTATTTTCTATACCTTTTATGATGAATGCGGGAATTAGTTATTCTATGTATTATTTTGCCCATGCAATTTTTTTAGAATACATTCCATTTATAGTTTTATTGCTGGCTCTATTTACTATTTCTGGAGGCATATTAATTAAAGGTGATTTTGTTGGGACTCCAAAATTTAATTTAATTTTACTATTTATTGGAACTTCTTTAGCCTCTTGGATGGGAACTACAGGTGCTGCAATGTTATTAATTAGACCTCTAATTCGCGCTAATAAGTGGAGAAAAGAAAAAACACATATTATCATATTTTTTATTTTTCTTGTTGCAAATATTGGGGGATCCTTAACGCCATTAGGTGACCCGCCGTTATTTATTGGCTTTTTGAAAGGTATAGATTTTTTTTGGACTACGAAATATATGTTAATGCCAATGATATTTGTTTCAATTTTTGTTTTAGTAATTTTTTACTTTGTTGATAATTATTTTTTTAAAAAAGAAACCAATGAAATGCCTGATAGTAATAATTCAAATTTCACTATTGATGGGAAAATAAATTTTATATTTTTATTAGTAGTTATTATTTCTGTTATCTTAAGTGGATTTTATAAAGACAATTTAGGTTACATTTCAATTTTCGATAATAAGATAAGAATTTCTTTTTTATTAAGAGATATGATGCTTTTCCTAATGGCTTTCATTAGTTATAAGATAACTTCTTTTGATTTGAGGATAAAAAATGGTTTTACATGGTTTCCTATTCAAGAAGTGGCTAAATTATTTGCAGGCATATTTATTACCGTTATTCCTGCTTTGGCATTATTATCTGAAAGTCAAGAATCATTTTCATCATTGACAAGTAGTATGTATTTTTGGCTGACTGGAATTTTATCTTCTTTTTTAGATAATGCACCAACATATTTGGTTTTCTTTACTAGCACTGGCCTTTCACCAAATGAGCTTATGTTGAGCGTTGATTTATTATTAGCCATTTCATCTGGTGCTGTTTTTATGGGTGCAATGACTTATATTGGTAACGCTCCAAACTTTATGGTTAGAGCAATAGCAGAAGAAAATGAAGTTAAAATGCCAGGATTTTTTGGTTATATGTTGTGGTCTTTTATTATTTTAGTGCCAATATTTATTTTGTATACTTATTTATGGTTTTAAAGCAAATTTATGTTTAATAATATTAATAATATCATTTACAATTCGAAAAAAATTGTTCTTTCAACGCATGAAAAACCTGATGCAGATGGATTAGGGTCAGCAATTGCTTTTTATTATTATCTTCAATCTATAAATAAACAAGTAAAAATAATACAGCCCTCTCATTTTCCTAATGAATGTAAAATAATCGATCCAGAAAGTATTGTTGAAACTTACTCAAATGAAAACAAAGAATATATTGAATCATCAGATTTAATAATATTATTTGATGTCGGGCACATCAAAAGATCAAAACAAATATCTGAGATTGCAATAAATACAAACATTGATATAATATCTATAGATCACCATAAAAACGATAATACAGATTTTTTTAAAGAATTTTACATTGATGTTGAGGCTCCTGCAACTGGTTTTCTTGTTTGGAAATACTTAAAAAGTTTGAATCTTAAAACACCATGGGATATAAAAATTTCAAATGCTCTTTATGCAGCATTAATGACTGACACTGGTTCATTTAGATATGATAATACAACTCCAATTGTTCATGATATGGCTTCTGAATTGCTAAGTTACGGAGTGAAACCTTATGAGATTTATGTTGAGTTTTATGAAAAACGAAGTTTAAGTCAGTTAAGATTATTTTCTTATGTTCTTAATAATTTAAAATTTGCATTATCTAATTCTGTATGCTATTGCATTTTAGAAAAAACTGTATTTGATAAAACCAATTCTAAAGTCAGCGATACTGATGGTTTTACAGAGTTTCTTAGAACTATTGACAAAGTAGAAATATCATGTATGATAACAGAGCAAGAAGATAACGTTTTCAGAGTTAATTTTAGGTCAAAAGGTAAATTTATAATCAATGATATAGCATCAAAATTTGGTGGTGGAGGGCACAAATTTGCAGCTGGTTGCAAAATTTCACATTCTAATGTGCTTGAAATAGAGAAAAAATTACTTAATTTATTAAAGGAAAAATTGGGATAAAATGGCAATTAAAAGTGATAAGTGGATTAGAAAGATGTCTTTGGGCAATGAAATGATTTCACCATTTGAGGATAAGCAGGTTAGTAAAAGTAAAATTTCATATGGTCTTTCATCTTATGGATATGATATACGTGTGACTGATGAATATAAAATTTTTACAAACGTAAATAATAGTATAATTGATCCTAAAAAATTTGATGAAAATTCTTTTGTTAACTTTAAAGGTGATGTATGCATAGTTCCAGCTAATAGTTTTGCTTTAGCAAGAAGTGTTGAATATTTTAAAATACCTCGTAATGTGTTAACGGTTTGTTTGGGAAAGTCTACATACGCTAGATGTGGTATTATAGTTAATGTAACTCCTTTTGAGCCTGAGTGGGAAGGTCATGTAACTTTGGAGATATCAAACACAACTCCTCTTCCTGCAAAAATTTATTCTAACGAAGGTTTATGTCAGGTTCTATTTTTTGAATCCGACGAAGAATGTGAAGTTTCATACAAAGATAAAAAAGGTAAATATCAAAAACAAACTGGTATAACCTTACCTAAAATAAAATGAATATAATAGTTGCAAAAAGTGCAGGATATTGCTTTGGAGTTAGAGATGCTGTAAATATGGCTTATGAAACTGCCGAAAAATATGGTGATGTATATATGCTTGGAGATATTGTCCATAATGAGAGAGTTGTTTCTGATTTAGAAAAAGCAGGCGCAAAAGTTGTTAAAAATCTAGATCAGGTTCCTAAAGATAGTCCTGTTCTATTTAGGGCTCATGGTACTAAAACTGATATTTGGAAAGAGGCTGAGGAAAAAAATTTGAACGTAATAGATGCTACATGTCCACTGGTTCATGAAATACATCATGAAGTTAAAAAACTGGAATCAGAAAATAGGCAAATTATAATTGTTGGAGATCATGGCCATGATGAAGTGGTTGCAATTGCTGATCAAGTAACAAAAAGAAAGCCAATTATAATATCCTCTCCTGAAGAGGCAAGTAAATTAAGAAGGTATAAAAGGGCAGGAGTTGTATCACAATCAACTCAAATGATAGAAAATTTGCAAGATATTTTCAAAATTTTATTACAAAAAGTATATGATTTAAGGTTTGTAAATACAATTTGTTTTCCAACTAAAAGGAATCATGAAAGGATAAAAGATTTATCAATTGATTGTGATATAATGATTGTTATTGGATCTTTTACAAGTGCAAACTCAAAAAGACTTACAGAACTTGCAATACAGAGAAATGATAACTCTTATCAAGTTACAGGTAAACAAGACTTAAAAAAAGAATGGTTTGTTGGCGTTGAAACTGTTGGTATTAGTGCTGGAGCATCAACCCCAGACTATTTAATTGAAGAAGTAAAAGAAGAAATAAAGAAATACGAAAGGGAAATGAGTGATGAGTGATTATAGCGTGAAAGTAGGATTAGCTGAAATGCTAAAAGGTGGAGTGATTATGGATGTAACTAATTTTGAACAAGCAAAAGTTGCAGAAGATGCAGGTGCTTGTGCTGTTATGGCTTTAGAAAGAATTCCATCTGACATAAGAAAAGATGGTGGTATTGCAAGAATGTCTGATCCTTTATTAATTAAAGAAATACAAGATTCTGTTTCAATACCAGTAATGGCTAAATGTAGAATTGGACATTTTGCTGAGGCTAACATATTGGAAGCATTAGAAGTAGATTTTATAGATGAAAGTGAAGTTTTGACTCCTGCCGATGAAGAGTTTCACATTGAAAAAACCCCATATAAAGTTCCATTTGTTTGTGGTGCTAGAAATTTGGGAGAAGCACTTAGAAGAATAAACGAAGGTGCTGCTATGATAAGAACCAAGGGTGAAGCTGGTTCAGGTAATATTGTAGAGGCTGTTAGACATATGAGAACAATATTATCCGAAATAAAAACTTTAGAAGTTTCTAATGCTACTGCAAAAGAAATGAGAGTGCCAATCGAGTTGTTAGAACAAGTAAAAAATATTGGAAAATTACCTGTGCCAAATTTTAGTGCTGGAGGTATAGCCACTCCTGCTGATGCTGCGTTAATGATGCATTTAGGAGCAGATGCTGTATTTGTAGGTTCGGGTATATTTATGTCAGAAAACCCACCTGAGAGAGCTAAGGCTGTTGTAAAAGCAGTTACTAATTTTGAGGATGCTAATATTTTAGCAGAAGTCTCAGAAGGTTTAAAAGCGGCTATGAAAGGTTTAGATATCTCAGAAATACCAGCTGAACAAAGATTTCAAGAAAGAGGTTGGTAATTGAAAATTGGAGTGCTGGCTCTTCAGGGTAATTTCGAAAATCATTTTAACAAAATCATTGATTTTGGAAAAACTCCTATATATGTAAAAACAAAGGCAGATTTGTTAAAGTGTGACGCCTTGATTATACCTGGAGGCGAATCTACTGTAATGTCAAAAATGCTTGATTATAACAACCTTAGACAGACATTAATTGATTTGAAAGATAAAATTAATATTATGGGTATTTGTGCAGGAATGATTTTATTATCTTCAACTAAAGATTATGTTAATCTTAATACTCTTTCGATAATGAATTTTAATGTAAAAAGAAATGGTTTTGGTAGGCAGGTTCACTCTTTTAAATCTAATATTAGCTTCTTACCCAGCAATAATAGTTTCAAAGTTTCATTCATAAGAGCACCAAAAATAAAAAACTTTTCGAAAGGCATTACGTGTATAGCAAATTATGGTAAAGAGCCTGTAATGTTAACTGATGGTAAGCATATTGCTTGTTCTTTTCATCCAGAGTTTTCTTCAAATAATGATATATATGAATATTTTACAGATATGGTAGAAAAAAACTAATGTCAATATTAAGTAAAATAAACAACCCTTCAGATATGAAGTCATTAAACCTTGATGAATTAGAAATATTATGTGATGAGATTGCGGACTTAATAAAGGATACAATAGGTAAACACGGAGGACACTACTCTTCTCCATTAGGTGTAATAGAAACAACAGTGGCTTTACATTATGTTTATGATACTCCTGATGATAAATTAATATGGGATGTAGGTCATCAGGCTTACCCTCATAAAATTCTAACTGAAAGAAAAAATCAATTTAAAACTATTCGTCAAAAAAATGGTATTAGTGGTTTTTTAAAAATATCAGAAAGTAAATATGACGCATTTGGAGCAGGTCATTCTAGTACATCCATTTCTGCAGCATTAGGTTTTGCTCATGCAAGAGATAAAGATAAATCTAATAATCAGATTGTTGCAATAATTGGAGATGGTGCAATGACTGGTGGTATGGCTTATGAAGGTATTAATAATTTAGGTTATCACAAAACTCAAATGACAGTTGTATTAAATGATAACAGTTTATCGATTTCTAAAAGTGTTGGTGCTTTATCAAAATATTTAACATTAATCACAACTAACAAGACTTATAATAAAATTCGAAGAAAAATTTGGCAAATATCTGGTATAATTCCATTATTTTCAAGATTTATAAGATATTTTATAAAGCAAACTGAAAAAGTAATTAAAGGTTCCCTTACTCCTGGAAGTTTATTTGAGGATTTAGGTCTTAGATATATAGGTCCGATCGATGGTCACAATTTAAAAGATCTTATAAGGGCATTCAAGTCCGTAAAGGAAATGAATACTCCAGTTTTACTACATATTTATACAAAAAAAGGAAAACGAATATCTGTATCAGATTCAGAGTCTATTAAGTATTACAGTTTATCAGGATCCAATAAAATCAAAAATGATAATTTACCTGCAGATTATTCTAAAGTTTTTGGTCAATCATTAAAAAAGTTTTCAAATGATTATGATAATCTAGTTTGTATAACTGCTGCAATGGAATTGGGAACTGGACTAAATATTTTTTCTTCAAAAAATCCTGATAAATATATTGATGTAGGTATTGCTGAAGAACATGCGGTTACGTATGCTGCAGGATTAGCTGCAGCAGGAAAAAAACCTTTAGTTGTTCTATATTCAACATTTTTTCAGAGGGCATACGATCAAGTTTTTCATGATGTTTTACTTCAAAAACTTCCTGTGATTTTTTGTTTAGATAGAGCAGGTTTAGTTGGTCCTGATGGCCCAACACATCACGGTGTATTTGATATTTCATTAATGAATTCTTTGCCTGGTATTGTAGTTGCTGCTCCAAAAGATGGAAATGAATTAGATAATTTACTATTAACAGCTCTTGAATCAAATAAACCGTTTTGTATAAGATATCCCAAATCTAATTCAATTAGTTATCATCAAACTAATATATCTAATGTGCTTGATATAGGTTCTTGGGAAAAATTAGAAAATGGTCAAAAATTTGCAATTTTAGCAACAGGAAGTATGGTAAACGTAGCACATGAAAGTATTTCTGAAATTAAACAAAAATTTAATTTCACTCCAACTTTAATTAATTGTAGGTTTATAAAACCGTTTGATAAAAAATTATTAGATGAGATTATAAGTACTCATCAAAATATAATTACAATGGAAGAAGGCATTTTAAGTGGAGGCTTTGGATCATCAATAATTAATTACACTAAAAATATGAACATTAATGTTTATAGTATGGGAATAAAAGATGAATATATTGAGCATGGAACTAGGCAGGAATTACTTGATTTAGTAGGATTAAACAAAGATTCTTTGATAAATTTAATTCAAGACATCCAAAATGATAATTCAGGAGGCAATTAAGTTGGATAAGAAAAATATCAAAAAATTAAAAGATTGGCAAGATAAGGTTAAAAATAGTCAATCACGTAATTATAATTTTGAAACTGTTTCAGGAAAACAAAACGATCTACTATACTATCCAAGCGAAATTAGTGATGCATATATCAAAAAATTAGGCTTTCCTGGTCAATACCCATATACTCGTGGTATACATCCTAACTTATATAGAGGTAAATTATGGACTATGAGACAATTTGCAGGTTTTGGAAGTCCTCAAGAAACAAACGAAAGATTTAAATTTCTATTAAAAAATGGTCAAACTGGACTCTCTGTTGCATTTGATATGCCTACTCTTATGGGTTATGACCCAGATCATGAATTTTCTCTTGGTGAAGTAGGTCATTGTGGTGTTTCTATATCCAACCTTGAAGATATGGAAATACTATTTGATGGAATAGATTTATCAAAAGTGAGTGTATCAATGACGATAAATGGTCCAGCAATAATTGTTTTTGCTTTTTATGTGGCTGTAGCCAAAAAGCAAGGTGTTGATATAAGTCAACTTAGAGGTACCTTACAAAATGATATTTTAAAAGAGTATATTGCTCAAAAAGAGTGGATTTTCCCTCCGAAAGAGTCTGTAAGAGTCATTACAGATATGATGTCCTTTTGTAATGATGAGATGCCGAAATATAATACAATATCAATATCTGGCTACCATATTAGAGAAGCTGGTTCGACAGCTGCTCAAGAATTAGCTTTTACTCTTGCAAATGGATTTACATATGTTGAACATGCAATAGCAGCAGGTTTAGATGTTGATGAGTTTGCACCTAGGTTATCTTTTTTCTTTAATTCCCATTTAGATTTCTTCGAAGAAGTTGCTAAATATAGAGCAGCACGAAGAATATGGGCTAAAAAGATGAAAGAAAAATATGGTGCAAAAAAAGAAAAATCACTAATGTTAAGATTTCATACTCAGACTGCAGGTTTTTCTTTAACTGCTCAGCAGCCAGAAATAAATATTGCCAGAACATCTTTTCAAGCACTAGCAGCAGTATTGGGTGGTACTCAATCTTTGCATACTAATTCAATGGATGAAACATTAGCTCTTCCATCTGAAAAAGCAGCAGAAATCGCTTTGAGAACACAACAATTAATTGCATATGAAACAGGAGTTACTAATGTGATTGACCCTCTTGGAGGTTCATGGTATGTTGAAGAACTTACAGATTCTATTGAACAAGATGCTCTTAATTACTTTAAAGAAATTGAAAAAAATGGTGGTGTAATTGAATGTATAGAAACTGGATACCTCCAAAAAGAAATTTCAGATGCTTCATCTGATTATCAAATGAAAGTTGATAATAAAGATAGAATAATTGTTGGTATGACGGAATTTATTAAGGAAAATGAAGAAATTGAAATACCAATACTTGAAATAAGAAAAGAAGTTGAAGACGAACAAAATCAAAGATTATCTAAAGTTAAAAATAAAAGAAATAGTAAGGATGTAAAAGAAAGTTTATTAAAAATTCAACATTGTTGCAAAACAAATGAAAATTTGATGCCAGCAATAATTACTGCTGTAGAGTCTTATGCTACCCTTGGTGAGATTGTTGATTCTATGAAAGATGTATTTGGTGAATGGCAAGAAAAGGTCTTTTTTTAATGAACGATATTCACAAAAAGTTTACCATAGGAATTGAAGAAGAGTATATGATTTGTGATCCTAAAAATGGAGATTTGGTAAATAAAGCTTCATTTATCATGAATCATTTTAAAAATATTCTTCCTAAAAGATTTTCTTTTGAACTTATAGAAGCAGAAATTGAATCAAATACATCTGTACATTATGAAATACGAAACGCAATAAAAGAATTATCATACCTAAGAAATGAATTAAGAACTCTAGGGGAAAATAATAATTTTTGTATAGGTATTAGTGGTACACATCCAACTGCAAAACCAGAAAATCAAAAATTTATTGAAAATGAATCATATGATTGGGTCAGCTCTCAATTGGGTTATTATGCTCGAAGAAACATGACTTTTTCAACACATATGCACATAACAATACCTGAGTTTAATAAATCAGTCAATATTATGAATGGTTTAAGAAGGTGGATTGCTCCACTATTATCATTATCTGCAAATTCACCTTTTTTTGATGGATATGAAACTAGTATGCGATCATCAAGGACAATGCAATTTGGAGCTTTTCCTAGAACCAATATACCAAGTAGATTTGATTCAATTGATGATTACAAAAAATTAAATGATACCCTAATCTCTAATGAAGGTATATCTAAAAATAGGCATATATGGTGGAAAATAAGACCACATTTAGAATATAAAACTTTAGAATTTAGAGTTTGTGATGCACAAAGGTCATTGAAAAAAGTAAGAGTTTTATCATCTTTAACGAGAGCATTAACTTATTCTGCATTTATAGATTTCAAAAAAGGCAAATTAAGAGAAAATTTAACACTTGATTACCTTGATGATGCCCTTTGGAAAGCTACAAAGTTTAACTTTGATTCATTAATATATGATGAGGTTTTAGATAAAGTTATTTCAATGAAAGATATGATATTTTTAATGTGTGAATATTGCTATGATGCGTTAAAGTTATTTGGTGATGAGGATATTGTAAAAGAGGTTGAAAATATCATTGCAAATGGAAATGAATGTGATGATCAAATTGCAATTTATAACAAACTAGGTTTTGAAGGTCTTAATTTATATTTGATTGATAATGTAGAGTTTTAATTAATACAACATAATTATTGTATTATTATTTCTTCTACACTAAATTAAACCGACTGGTCGGTCTAAAGTCTTTAAATATTTTATTATAAAATGGGGGTATACATAATGGCACGTAAAATAGTTCATGTTGTTGGAACAGGTACAATAGGAGAACCTTTAATTGGTCTTCTGTGCGATTTCAAAGATGATTTGGGAATTGATGAAGTAACTTTTCATAAAAATTCACCACTCAAATCTGATTTGGCAAAAGTTAAAAACTTATTAAAAAGAGGTGCTAGATTAACAACTCATCAAGAAAAATTTAAAGGTTTTAATGAACTAGATTTGAAACCTGAATTTAATACTGAAGATGCTATTGATAGAGCTTCTGTAGTTATTGATTGTACTCCAACGGGATATAGTCATCAAAATAAAAATGATTATTATGAAAAATATGCAAGTAATACATTAGGTTTTGTTGCGCAAGGTTCTGAATTTGGTTTTGGAAAGATGTATGCCAGAGGAATTAATGATAATACCTTGATTCATGGCGAAGATCAATTCATTCATGTTGTATCCTGTAACACTCACAATCTTTCCGTAATTACTGATACAATCGCTTTGACAGATGGGCCAGATAATCTTATTAATGGTAGATTTAATTTAATAAGAAGAGCAAATGATGTCAGTCAGGCTAAAAACTTCATTCCTTCTCCCCAAGTTGGAAGTCATAAAGATCCAGTTTATGGTACTCATCATGCTAGAGATGCTGCAAAACTTTTTGAAACTTTAGATTTAAATTTAGACTTATTTTCATCAGCAATGAAAATTAACACTCAATATATGCATATATTATATTTTCATTTAACTGTAAAAAATAATATAACACTAAATGAAGTTATATCTAGATTAGAGTCTAATGACAGAATTGCTGTTACTGAAAAAAATAATTCAAATGAAGTGTTTTCATTTGGTAGAGATTATGGTCACTATGGAAGAATATTAAATCAAGCTGTCGTTGCTAAATCATCTCTTTCAGTAAGAAATGGAAATGAAATAATGGGGTATTGTTTTACACCTCAAGATGGAAATTCATTGCTAAGTTCATTAGCTATAACTGAATGGTTTTTATATCCAAATTCATATGAAGATAAAATACAATGTTTAAAGCCACTGTTCTTTGATGAGGTGTAGAAATTAAAGATTATGTTTATCAACAAATATGCAAATTAATAGATAGTAAAAAAATTGATAACCACAGGTTTTTATTATTGGTTTCTGGTGGAATTGACAGTCAGGTTTTACTAAGTAATTTACTATTAATTAAAAAACAATATAGTTTGAATCTCTTTATGCTCCATGTTAATTACAATCTTCATAACAGTGCTATGGAAATGCAAGAAATTTGCAGTGAAAGCGCACAAAAAAATAATTTAAAAATCTTTATTAAATCAAAATCATTAGATTCTATTAAATCTAATATTGAATCAATAGCTCGAAAAATAAGATATGATGAAGCTATTAAAATATGCAATCAACAAGACATTGATTATATATTAACTGCCCATCATGAGGATGATCAAATTGAAACTATATATATGGCTGAGCAAAATAACGTATCTTGGGTTTCTAAAATTGGGATAAGATCTAAATATATTTTGAACGATTCAAAAGATAAACAAATAACTATTATTAGGCCATTATTAAAAAAAACAAAAGAAGAAATAGTTGATTATTCAAAAAAATATAATATCAAATACATAGATGATCCTTCAAATAAAGATGAGTGTTTTGCTAGAAATAAAGTTAGACTTAAAATAAAGGATAAAGTAAATGACTATGATTTTAGGAGTCATCATTTAAATATTGCACGAACAAATAAATTAAAAATGATAAAAATTTCTAAAAGCATAAATGATAATTATTCACAAATTATTAAAACTTCAATTTTTGATGAAATTTGTATACTAAAAATAAATGAGTTAATGAAACATTCATTTGATTTTGTACATTTGTATCTTAAAAAAATATTATTTGATAATTTTGATTTTAAGAATGATCTATCAAAAAATAAATGGATATCTATCCATAATTTTATCAATTCTAAAAATCAAGGTAAGTCTTTTGCAATTTGTAATTATATAGAGATTTCAAAAAATAAAGATTACATTTATCTATATAAAAGTAATTCAACAATTCAAAATAATAAAATAAATTCATTAGGAAATCATTATTATATATTAGGGTGTTTAACAGTTTATAAAGCAACTAAATATTTAGAATTCGATAATAAGGAAGGTATTTGTATTCCATTGGATTATAAAGGTAAATTAGAAATTAAAAATTGGACGCATGGTGATAAGTTTGAAATTAAAAATAATAAAAATTCTAAAGTGAGTGATTTATTTATAGATAATAAATTATCATTATTTCATAAAAAAAATTATCCAATAATTAAATATAATGATAGAATAATTTGGATTCCATATATGTATAGTTTTATCATAAAGAAAACTAAAAGCCCAGAAGGTTATTTGGTGTTAATATGGAATATTAAAATATGATTATTTACAATAATAAAATATTTAAAAAAATGATTAGTAATGATAAAATTTTAGATAGAGTACAAATTCTTGCGGAAGAGATAAACGATCATTATAAAGACAAGACTCTTGTTTTAATTTGTGTACTAAATGGATCATTAATGGTATTTAATGAATTGATTAAACATTTAACTATTGATTTTGAAATTGATTATATTGAGGTTTCTTCTTATAAGGGAGGAACAAAAAGTAAAGGAAAAATTGATATATTGAAAAATATTCAGACAGATTTAATAAATAGAAATGTATTGATAGTAGAAGATATTGTTGATTCTGGAAATACTTTAAATTACATTTATAAGTTGATAAAAAGTAAAAATGCTTCAGATGTAAAAGTTTTTTCATTATTGTACAAATCAATTAAATATAATTATGATGTAAAAATAGATTGGTTCGGATTTGAAATAAACGATATATTTACGATTGGATATGGAATGGATTATGAATACAAATTTAGAGGCCTTAAAGATATTTATGGAATTTTATAAATAAAAGACAAAAAAAAACGTGCAAAACGTGTATTTATTTAATAAATTATAATGTAATATTTAAAAAAGTTTTATGAATAACAAAAAAAATAATAAGAACAAGAAGATAAAATTCAAACTTGGTAATAATTTAATGGTATGGGTTATGATAGTAATTGCTTCATTCTATCTAGTTCAGTTGTTACCTAATACACTATCAACAAATGAAGTTAATTATAATCAATATCGTAATTATTTACTCAATGGTGAAATATATCAGATTCAATATGGGCAGGATGATAAAATAGTATTTTGGCTAAAAGGCGATGAAGCCGGATTAAATAAGTTTTGGACGGGTTTAGATAAATCAGAAAAAGAAGATTGGCTCAAATATAATGTTAATAATATAGAAATTAAACCACAAGAGGGTCTTGGATTAATGGATGTTATTTTTAATCTAGCACCTTGGGTTATTATAATTTTATTTTGGTTTTTTATGATGCGAAGAATGCAAGGAGGTGGAGGTCAAGGCGGTATATTTAATTTCGTTAAAAGTAGAGCTAAAATGATAAGCCCTGAAAAATCTAAAACATCATTTAATGATGTAGCTGGATGTGAAGAAGCAAAGGTTGAGTTACAAGAAATTGTCCAGTTTTTAAAACATCCTAAAAAATATTTAAATATTGGAGCAAAAATTCCTAGGGGAGCACTTTTACTTGGTTCTCCTGGTACTGGCAAAACATTGCTAGCCAGAGCGGTTTCTGGTGAGGCTCAAGTACCTTTTTTCACAATAAGTGGTGCTGAATTTGTAGAAATGTTTGTAGGTGTAGGTGCTAGCAGAGTGAGGGATTTATTTGAACAAGCAAAAAAGTTTGCTCCTAGTATAATTTTTGTTGATGAGATTGATGCTGTTGGAAGGCACAGAGGATCAGGAATGGGTGGTGGTCATGATGAAAGAGAACAAACTCTCAATCAAATTCTAGTAGAAATGGATGGTTTTGACAATAGAGACCATGTTATTTTATTAGCAGCAACTAATAGACCTGATGTTCTCGATAAAGCATTATTAAGACCGGGAAGATTTGATAGACAAATTGTAGTTGATTCACCAACTTTAGAAGGAAGAGAAGCAATATTAAAAATTCATACGAGAAAAATTCCTTTAGCAAAAGATGTTAAATTAATTAACATTGCAAAAGGATGTCCAGGTCTTGTAGGTGCAGATTTAGAAAACTTAGTTAATGAAGCTGCACTGCTAGCAGCCAGAAAAAATAAAAAAACTGTTTCTATGCTTGAACTGGAAGAAGCTAAAGATAAAGTTATGATGGGTGTAGAGAGAAAAAGTATGGTTCTTACTGATCATGAAAGAAAAATAACAGCTTATCATGAGGCTGGTCATGCATTGATTGCTCATTATACAAAAAATGCTGACCCTGTTCATAAAGTTACAATTATACCAAGAGGCATGGCTTTAGGTATCACAGCTCAATTACCTGAGCATGATATTCATAATTATTCTAAATCTTACTTATTAGCAAAAATAGATGTTTTAATGGGTGGAAGATCAGCAGAGAAATTAATCTTCAAAGATACAAGCTCTGGAGCTAGTAATGATATTGAAGTTGCTACTAATATTGCTAGAAGCATGGTTTGTGATTGGGGTATGAGTGATAAAATTGGACCTATCAAATTTGGTCAAAAAGATAGCGAAGTATTCCTAGGTAGGGAATCATCAAGTACTAAGAATTATGGACATGATATAAGTTCAGTTATTGATCAAGAAATAAAGAGTTTTGTCTTTAATGCAGAAAAAAATGCTGATGATTTATTAAAAAGTAAAGAAAAAGAACTTCACAATTTAGCCAATGCTTTACTTGATTATGAAACAATTGATTCATTCCAACTACCAAAAGTTCTAAATGGCGAAAAGTTAGATGTAGAAAATACACTAGAATCTGATTCTGAAGAAGCTCCGAAAAAACGCAAACGTAGAACTGTATCTACTAAAAACTGACAATTAAATCTTACAAAAACTATGTACTTTAAAGATTTTTGCATTAAAAAATCCAAAACTCTCATTATGGGCATTTTAAATGTTACCCCAGATTCTTTTTTTGATGGTAACATTCATTACAATAAAAATCTCAGTAACACATTTAAAAAACTAAATAAATGTGATATAATTGATATTGGTGCAGAATCTTCAAGACCTGGTGCAGATCCTATATCTGTAGATGAAGAAAAAAATAGATTATCACAAGTTATAAAACATATCAAACATACTGATAAATTTATTTCTATTGATACATACAAGCCAGAAGTTGCTGCGTTTTGTTTAAATAACGGATTTAATATGGTTAATGATATTAGTGGGGGAAGAAATATTAAAATGTTAGAAGTTGTATCTGATTTTAATGTACCAATAGTTTTAATGCATATGAAAGGCAATCCTAAGACTATGCAAAACGATACTAAATATTCAAATATAATTGAAGATATCAAATCATATTTTGATAACCAATTAAATCTAGCTGTTAAATATGGAATAAATGCGCGAAATTTAATATTAGATCCAGGTATAGGTTTTGGAAAAAGTATTAAACAAAATGATTCTATTATAAAAAATCTTGAAGAATTCAAATCATTCGATATTCCAATTCTAGTTGGATTATCAAGAAAATCATTTTTAACATATGAAAATAATAAACCGGAAAATAGACTTGAATCTTCATTAGCAACTACAGCTTTAGCCATCAATAACGGAGCTGATATTATAAGAGTTCATGATATTGATAAGTCAATAGAAGTATTATCTATAATTGATAGAATATTAAAGAATTAATATGGAATTTTTACTATATAAAGAAAAATACGACAATCTAAAAAATAGATACGAACAAATTTGTGAGTATTTAAAGATTTCAAAAATCGAAGATGAAATCACATTATTGAAAGAAAAAACGCTTAATCAAAGTTTTTGGAGTAATAAAAGTGAAGCATCAGATATATTAAAGCAAATATCTAAGTTGGAATCTAATATCAATTTCTATAAATCTGTATCAATAAAATATGAAGATTTGTGTTTATCCTATGAATTGTGCCAAATGAACCAAATTGTAGAAAATGAATCAATAGAAATATTAAATGATTTTTCAAAATTCTTAGATCAATTAGAAATTAAAGAAACTTTAAATCAAAAAGATGATTTTAAAGATGCAATCATTCAAATTCATCCTGGAGCGGGAGGTACAGAATCCCAAGATTGGGCAAGTATGCTATATAGAATGTATTCTAAATGGATGGTTAATAATAATTATTCAATAAAATTAGTAGAGCATCAACCTGGTGATGAGACTGGCATTAAAGATGTTGTTATAGAGGTAAAGGGAGAATATGCGTACGGATTTTTAAAATCTGAAATGGGCGTCCATAGACTTGTAAGGATTTCACCATTTGATAGTAATTCAAGAAGACATACATCATTTGCTTCTGTATTTGTATATCCTATTTTAGATAATGATATTGATATAAAGATTAATGATAACGAAATTAGAGTAGATACTTATAGAGCTAGTGGTGCGGGAGGACAACATGTTAATAAAACAGATTCCGCTGTTCGCATTACTCATTTAGATACAGGAATAACTGTACAATGTCAAAATCAAAGAAGTCAACTTAAAAATAAAAATACCGCTTTAAAAATTTTGAAGAGTAAATTATACAAAGTTAAATTAGATGAAATGAATGATGATCTTAATCAAAAAAACAGTATCAAGAAAGATATTGCTTGGGGTAGTCAAATTCGTTCATATATATTTCACCCATATAATCTTGTAAAAGATCATAGGACAAAATATGAAACAAGCAATATAAATAGTGTAATGGATGGTGACATAGATAACTTCATGAAGCATTATTTATTAAATGAAATTGGAGATTAAATTGGATAAAAACGAGCATAAAAGTTTAAATCAAATAATTGACTTTAGAATAGAAAAAATAAAGCAGTTACTTAAAGATGGGATTAATCCATATCCATACAAATTTAAAAAACAATTTGACATAGATTTTGTTATTGAATCAGAAAATGATTTAAATGATAAAGAAATATCTGTAGCAGGAAGAATTGTATCACTAAGAAGTATGGGTAAAGCATGTTTTATGAATGTACAAGATGAAAAAGGTAAGATTCAATTATATATCAAAAATGATATAGTTGGTATAGATAGATATGATTCAATTGTAAGAAAGTTAGATATTGGTGATATAATTGGAATTTCTGGTACTCTATTTAGAACTAGAACTAATCAACTCTCTATAAATGTCTCTTCTTTAGATTTATTATCAAAAAGCATTAGACCCTTACCCAATATGAAAGAGAAGGATGGTCATGTTTATTTTTCTTTTGATGATAAAGAAAATCGTTACAGATATAGACATCTTGATTTAATTGTCAATCCAAATAATAGAAAAATTTTTAGAGATCGTTCAAAAATAATCTTTAAAATAAGGGAAATTTTAAACGAAAAAGGTTTTATTGAAGTTGAGACACCAGTATTGCAAAATTTGCATGGTGGAGCCTCAGCTAGACCATTTAAAACACACCATAATGCTTTAGATCAGGAATTTTATTTAAGAATTGCAGAAGAACTGTATTTAAAAAGACTTCTTGTAGGAGGTTTTGAAAAAATTTATGAAATAGGAAAAAATTTTAGAAATGAAGGTATAGATCGAACACACAATCCTGAATTTACTATGTTAGAACTTTATGAGGCTTATTCTGATGTTAGTGATATGATGAAACTTTGCGAAAATTTAATTAAAAGTATATGTTCTGAATTAAATATTGATTCAGTTAATTTTATGAATGAAACAATTAAGTTAAGCAAATCTTTTAATAAAGTTTCAATGCAAGAATTATTTAAAAATGAATTTGATTGTGACGTTCTATCTTTAGATTCAAAAAATTTATATGATATGTGCATAGAATATAAAGTTGATGTTGATAAAAAAATGACGTATGGACAATTGTTTGACAAATTATTTTCTTCAATTATAGAACCTAAATTAATTCAACCTACTTTTGTTTTTGATTATCCAAAAGCAATTTCACCTCTTGCTAAGGTTCATAGAAATGATGATAGGTTAGCAGAAAGGTTTGAACTATTTATAGCAGGAATGGAGTTTGCAAATGCATTTTCTGAATTAAATGACCCAATTGATCAAAAGAAAAGATTTGAAGATCAATTAGAACTTTTAAAATCTGGAGATGACGAAGCCCACCAAATGGATATAGATTTTATTGAATCTATGGAAATAGGTATGCCTCCAACAGGTGGTATTGGTATTGGGATTGATAGATTAGTTATGTTGCTATTGGAATCAGAGTCTATCAAGGATGTTATATTATTTCCTTCTTTGCGTAATAAATAATGAAATTATACCACTTTATTTTTAAGGGATTTAAAAAATTTAAATCAAATAGTGGTTTTTTGTCATTTAATTATTATTTATCAATTTTTTTAATTGCGTTTAGTTTAAATGCAATTATTTTAACCGATTCACTTACAAGTGGTTACAAGACAGAAATTATTAAAAGAGTTAAATCTTTAAATCCTGATTATAAAATTACCTCAGATTTATATAATTTTATTTCGATAGATACTTTTAGAATTTTTAAAAATGAAATTGATGAGTCTCACTTAAATCTTCTTCCTTATATTGAAAAACCAGGTGTAATTATAAATAAACGTTCTAATAATTTTTCATCATATAGTCAAAGAGAAGAAGTGTATATTGTAGGTTTAGATTTTAATTTGGTCAACCAAAATCACCCCTTAAGTCAATATTTAAACAAAAGTGATATAATTTTAAATAATAACGAAATTATAATTGGAAAATATTTATCTGAAAAAGTTAAAAAGGATATAAATGATGAAATTATAATTCTTTCTTATGATGAAATTAAAAATTCGTTCATAGCTAACACTTTTATAGTTAAAAATATTTATGATACAGGCACTCAAACAGATGAATATTTAGTGTATTCAAATATCAATTCAATTAATGATATGAATGACAACTATTATTGTGATGGTATTTATCTATACATTGATAATGATTACAAAATTGAAGATATTAAAATAAATAATGATTTTTTTAATAAAGAAAAAATATCTTATAGTAGTCTTATGAAATTTTTAAATAGTTTTGACAAACCAGTTAAATTTTTAATGTGGATTATGTTATTTTTGTCAACATATAGTTTATCATCATTAATATATAATTTTATCATTGATAAGAGACGTGATTTTAAGATATTACACATACTTGGTTGTTCGCATAAGAAATTGAAAAAAATAATGATATTTTTAACGTTTTATATATCACTTATTGGAATATTTTTTGGTCTATTATCATCTATCTCATTTATTTATTTACAAAATAAATTTGGAATTATATCTTTACCCTCAAAGAAAATATTTCAAATTTCAATTTTAACTGCTGACTTTAATCTATTCCATTTTATTTTATATCCAATGATAATTTTGATATTGTCAATTTTAGTTACAATTTATGTTTTTAATAAAAATGTTGGTCTAATTAAAGATGTTTAATTTTTTCATTAAATTTTTCATTTATAATGATGATACTAAATTATTAAAAAGTTCATTTTTATTACCATTTCTTACAACTATGATTGGCTCATTTGTAATATTACTATCATTTTCTGTTATGGAAGGATTTTCAAAAACATTAAAAGAAACTATATATACTTTTGATAAACAGAATTCCTTAGAAATAAACAAAGAAATAATAAATAATGAAAATTCAAATAATCTTAAAATGTTGATTAAATTTTTGGACGACAAAGATTATATTTATAATATATACGAAGAGAGGGTAATGTTTTTTGAAAATCAAAGAATACCTTTTGTTGGAAAAGTATATGGATTATATGATTTTGATAATTTTCTAAAAAATAACTTTTTATCATCAAATCACAAAAATAAATTAACTAATAAATCTTGTATTATTGGCCATCAACAATTAATTAATACAAATTTTAATATTAATGACAATATTAATTTTGTTTCATTTAGTGATTTCAATAATATTAGTTCAATACCTAATGTGGAACATAAAATCATTAATATTTTAAAAACTAATATACCTCAATATGATAACAGTTTATTTATACCTTATGATTCAATATTGTTTAATAAAAACATATTCTTAAAAATTAATTTAAATAAAAAAATTGAAAATACTGATTTATTAAAAATTCAATCAAAATTTAAAAATGGCATAACATTTTTTGATGATTTGTATATGTTTAACGATCTGTTCGCTGCAATTGAGTTTGAAAAAATTTCTTATATATTATTTGGATTTTTTATCATTATGATTTCATCAATAATGGTAATGGGATATAATATTTCATCAATATTAAGACATGCTAAATCTATTGCCTTATTACAAACTTTAGGATTATCTAAAAAAAATATTTCAATGTTATATTTATTTTTTTCAACAAGTATAACAATTTGTGGTTTTTGTTTGTCACTTTTTTTAGTTTATTTGTTTATATATTTTGATAGATATTTTTTAATAATGGATTATATTTTTGATCCACAAATTTATTTTAATTTTAATCTAATTATAAATAGTAAAATAATTTTATATACTTTTATATTTAATGTTATTTCTATGTTGATATCAACTATTTTACCTATGTATAAAATTAGTAAATTAGACATGATTGAAAGTTTAAAAGTAAGGTTATAAATGCTACTAAAAATTGAAAATTTATATAAAAGTTATATAGTAAATGATAAAAAAATTCATATACTAAATGATTTATCATTAAACATTAATGATAATGAAATTGTTTCTATTTTTGGTGCATCAGGATCTGGAAAAAGTACTCTTTTAAATATAATATCAGGCCTACTTTCATATGATTCAGGAGAAATTTATTTTAATAGAAATATTTTTAATTCATCATTTAATTTTACAAATTACAGAAAAAATGATATTGGTATAGTTTTTCAAGAAGATTTTTTACTTAAAGAATTTAATGTAATTGAAAACATTATGATACCTAACATAATTAAAGGTATTGAAAAAAAGACAGCTTATAACAATGCTATGAATTTTTTAGAAAAGTTTAACTTATCCTCAATTAAAAATCAATACCCAAGTTCTTTATCAGGAGGAGAAAAACAAAGAGTTTCTATAATCAGGTCAGTAATTAATAAACCTAAATTAATTCTAGCAGACGAACCAACTGGAAGTATAGATGAAGAAAATAAAAATAAAGTTTTTTCTTTATTTAAATCAATTGCTAATGATTTAAATACATCAATATTAATTATGACTCATGACAATAATGTTTCAAAAATATCAAATAATATTCTTAATTTGTCAAAAGGTAAATTAAAATAATATAAAATATGAATAATAACGAATTTTCAAATAGTTTACAAAATATACTCAGATCAGCAAAAAAGAAAGCTCTTAGTGCTGGTGATAGTTATGTTGACTTATGTCATATGTTGCATGCAATGATTTCTAGTCAAAATTCAAATGTCTACAAAATATTGATTAATATTGGTTGTGATATTGATTCTATGAAAAGAGAACTAAACATTGAGTTTTTTGATAATAAAAATCCAAACCCTGATTATTCTAAAACTCATATACCTTTGTCACAAAACTCGGACTATATCTTAAGGCAATCAATTAAAGAAGCTAAAGATTTGGGCTATACTAAGGCTGATGATGCCCACTTATTTCTTGCTATGATTAAAGAAGGAGATAAAAAAGTCTTAAATTTATTAACGTCTTTTTCAATAGATTCTAGTTTAGTTGCCTCATTCATTCCAAAAATGAGTTCAAAGAAAAAAGATAAATCTAAATCACTTTATCCAGTTTTAGAATTATACAGTAGAAATATTACAGAAATGGCTAAAAACAACATGTTAGACCCTGTCATTGGTAGATTTGATGAAATTGATAGATTAGCACAGATATTATCGAGAAGAAAAAAAAATAATCCAGTTTTAATTGGAGAGCCCGGAGTTGGTAAAACAGCAATTGTTGAAGGTTTAGCTTTGAGAATTAATGAAAAAAAAGTTCCCAGGACTTTATGGGGTCAACAAGTATTTGCTCTTGATCTTGCTGGTTTAATTGCTGGCACAAAATATAGAGGACAATTTGAAGAGCGTATAAAATCATTAATACTAGAATTAGAGGAGGCTACTGGAGTTATTATTTTCATTGATGAACTTCATACATTAGTTGGTGCTGGTAGTGCTACCGGCTCAATGGATGCAGCTAATTTATTTAAACCTGCTTTAGCCAGAGGAGAAATTCAAATAATTGGTGCAACAACCTTAAATGAATATAGAAAATATATAGAAAAAGATGGAGCGTTAGAACGAAGATTTCAAAAAATAACTGTCAATTCACCATCAATTGAAGATACCTGTTTAATTTTAAACGGTATCAAAAATAAATATGAAGACCACCATAAAGTTAAATATAGCGAAGAATCTATAATCGCATGTGTATCATTGAGTGAAAGATATATATCAGATAAATTTCTTCCAGATAAAGCAATTGATGTTTTAGATGAGGTTGGAGCCAGAGTAAGTATAACAAATGTCAATACTCCTCTAGAGGTTATCAAATTAGAGAAACAAATACAAAGCATAACAAAAAAGAAAGAACAAGTAATAGCCACTCAACAATTTGAAAAAGCTGCAGATTTTAGGGATAAGGAAAGAAAACTTTCCATTAAATTAAATAAAATACAAAATCAACACATTAATAATAGTGAAGATAATTACATAACTATTACAGAGGATGATGTTAAAAATGTAGTATCTTCAATGACAGGAATTCCTCTATCAAGAGTAGTTGAATCTGAAACTGAACAACTTTTAAATATGGAAAAAGAATTAAATTTAAAAGTAAAAGGTCAGTTTGATGCTATAAAAAAATTATCTGATGCTATTCTCAGAGCAAGGGCAGGGTTAAAAAATCCTAAAAAACCAATAGGTTCATTTATGTTCTTAGGTCCAACAGGTGTAGGAAAAACAGAACTTGCTAAGGTATTAGCAAAATATTTATTTACAAACAATGAATCTTTTATCAGAATTGATATGTCTGAATATATGGAGCGATACAATGTATCAAGATTATTAGGTGCGCCTCCTGGCTATGTGGGCTATGAAGAAGGTGGTCAACTTACTGAAAAAGTACGTAGATATCCATATTCTGTTGTTTTATTCGATGAAATTGAAAAAGGCCATCCTGATGTTTTTAATATTTTATTACAGATTCTAGATGACGGTAGAATTACTGACAGTCTATCTAGAACAATTGATTTTAGAAACACAATCATTATTATGACATCTAATCTTGGATCTAAAAAGATTAGTTCATCAGATTTTGGCTTTGTTAAGGAAGACTCACAAAGAGAGCAAAATGTAATGTCTTATGTAAAAAAATTCTATAAACCAGAGTTTCTTAACAGAATTGATGATATAATTGTTTTTAATTCATTGGAAAAAGATGATTTGTATCAGATTATTGATTTACAATTAACTGATTTAAGATCCAATTTAAGTAACAAACAAAATACTTTAACCTTTTATAAAAGTGCTAAGGAATTACTATTAATGGATACTGAACATAGAGAATGGGGTGCTAGACCATTAAGAAGAAATATTCAAAATTTAATCGAAAATGTAATTTCTGAAAGATTTATATCAGGTAAATTTAAAGATAAACCAGGAAAAATTTTAGTTTCTGCCAAACATGGTAAATTTCAATTTACTCAAAAACTCAATAATGGCAGCAAATCTCAATCGAACAGAAAAAATACAAAAACTGTCAAAAAGTCAGTATCTAATTAGCTGGCATTATATTTGCCTAATTTATTCTGTAATTAAATAATTATATAGGAATAATAATAATGGCTAAAATAATAGGTATAGATCTAGGTACAACAAATTCATGCGTTTCAGTAATGGAGGGCGGAAATCCAACCGTCATTCAAAGCGAAGAGGGTAGCAGAACCATTCCTTCTGTAGTTGCATTTACTAAAGATGATGATAAAAAAGATATATTAATTGGTCAAGCTGCAAAGAGACAAGCAGTAACAAACCCTGAAAATACTATATATTCAGCAAAAAGATTAATTGGAAGATTGCACAGTGAAGTTTCAAAAGAATCAAAGGATTTGCCTTATGAGATAAAAAAAGGTAAAAACAATGAGGTAGTCATTTCGTCTAGAGGAAAAGATTATGCCTTACCACAAATTAGTGCAATGATTTTACAAAAAATTAAAAAAACAGCAGAGTCTTATTTAGGTGAAGAAGTTAAGGATGCTGTTATAACTGTACCTGCATATTTCAACGATAGTCAAAGGCAAGCTACTAAAGATGCTGGTGAAATTGCAGGCTTCAATGTCAAAAGAATAATAAACGAACCAACTGCTGCTGCTTTGGCATATGGCTTAGATAATAAAAAGGATGAAAAAATAGCTGTTTTTGATTTAGGTGGAGGTACATTTGATATTTCTATACTTGAAATTGGTGATGGAGTATTTGAAGTAAAATCAACAAATGGTGATACTGCACTTGGTGGGGACGATTTTGATCAGGTAATTGTTGATTATTTAATGAAAGAATTTAAAAAAGAGCAAGGTATTGATTTAAGCAATGATGCTATGGCAATTCAAAGACTAAAAGAGGCTGCAGAAAAAGCAAAATGTGAGTTATCCTCTACAAAAGAAACAGAAATTAACTTACCATATTTAACTGCTGATTCATCTGGTCCAAAACATTTTGTGATTCAGATAACTAGAGCCAAGTTTGAACAACTAGTTTCTGGATATATTAAAAAATTGGAAAAACCTTGCAAACAGGCTCTTAAGGATGCAGGTTTATCACCGAGTGAAATAAATGAAGTTATTCTAGTTGGTGGTTCTACGAGAGTTCCAATTGTTCAAGAAACTGTTAAAAATATCTTTAACAAAGAACCTAACAAAGGAGTAAATCCAGATGAGGTTGTTTCCATAGGTGCTGCAATTCAAGGTGGAGTATTATCAGGTGATGTTGAAGATGTCTTACTTCTTGATGTTACGCCACTTTCACTTGGTATTGAAACGCTTGGCGGAGTTAGTACAAAACTTATTGAAAGTAATACAACTATTCCATCTAAGAAAAGTCAAATTTTTTCAACTGCTGCAGATAATCAGCCTTCCGTAGAAATACACATCATTCAAGGTGAGAGAGAAATGGCTGCTGATAACAAAACATTAGGTAGGTTCCATTTAGATGGCATACCTCCTGCACCACGAGGAACTCCTCAAATTGAAGTAACGTTTGACATTGATGCAAATGGTATATTAAATGTGTCCGCAAAAGATAAAGCGACATCTAAAGAACAATCAATCAGGATAGAAGCTTCAAGTGGTTTAACAGATGACGATATTGAAAAAATGAAAAGAGATGCAGAAGCGCATGCTAAAGAAGATAAGGAAAAAAGAGAGGAAATTGATTTAAGAAATAGTGCGGATCAAATAATATATCAAACTGAAAAATCATTAGATGAAGCTGGTGATAAGGTTGATTCTAAATTAAAGGACAAAATCACAAGTTTAGTGGAAGATGTTAAGTCAGCAAAAGAATCTAATGATATTGGAAAATTAAAAGATTCAATTGATGCATTAAATAAAGAATGGGCAAATTTATCTCAAGAAATGTATTCTCAG
>Ga0163110_10000199_pt1 | contig 27104 bp, 23 predicted proteins | sample CRUFie1St17metaG_FD_108703 | JGI IMG/M metagenome (GOLD analysis project Ga0163110, IMG submission 108703) | Marine microbial communities from the Costa Rica Dome - CRUD Field 142mm St17 metaG | ecosystem: Environmental > Aquatic > Marine > Oceanic > Photic zone | place: Costa Rica: the Eastern...
CTCAAAGCCTCATCAAAATCATGTGTAATAAATACAATAGTTTTACTTAATAGATCCTGTAGTCTTAAAAATTCATCCTGCATTTCACGACGGATTAATGGATCTAAAGCACTGAATGGCTCATCCAAAAACCAAATATCTGGTTCAATTGCCAAGGAACGAGCAATTCCAACTCTTTGCTGTTGTCCGCCAGATAACTCACGGGGAAAATACTCTTCTCTACCTTCAAGCCCAACTAATTTTATTACTTCTAAAGCTCTCTTACGCCTTGTATGTTTATCTTGCCCTCTCATCTCTAATGGAAATGCCACATTCTCCAATATTGTCCTATGTGGTAACAAGCCAAATGACTGAAAAACCATTCCCATCTTGTTACGACGTAAATCAATTAATTCTTTTTCACTTAATCTTTGTATGTTTTGCCCTTCTACTTCGACAGTACCACCCGTAATTTCATGCAATCTGGAGAAACATCTTACCAAGGTTGATTTTCCTGATCCAGACAAGCCCATGATAACCAACATTTCACCACGGTTAACTTCAATGCTAACATCTTTAACACCAGCTATGTAACCATCAGAACTAATCTCCTCATAAGTATGCCCTTTCGGCATGCTAGCAAGATATTCTTCAGGTTTATTACCAAATAATTTCCATACACCTTTACAAGAAATTACTGGGACCTCTTTTGTCATAATTTTCCTCAAAATAATTCACTCCGCCCATATAATGGGCGGAGCTTTTTATTAAAGACCTTTTACTTAATGAGTCCACCCATGCCAAACGTCTTTATTAGCGTCTAGCCAAGCAGCAGCAGCATCTTCTGGCTCCATCTCATCGATATCAACCATTTTTGCCATTTCTGCGATTTGTGGGTTTGTAAATGATATTTTAGTCAAGGTTGCATAAGCAGATGGCCATTTTTCTTTCATTCCATCCCATGCAGCTTTCTTTAAATAACCCGTTGCAGGGTTGCCACAATCGTATAATGCTGTCTTGTTAGGACCTTTTGTTGGATCAGTATCACATCCATCTTCCCATGCTGGGAACTCTACAAACTCACCAGGCCATACAGCTTCCGCAAAATTTGGCGTCCAATTAAATACAACTACTGGTTTTTTATCTTTTTCTGCGGCACCGATTTCAGCCCAAAGAGCAGCAGCAGAACCAGCATTTATAACTGTAAAGTTCATTCCAAGAGCTTCTGCACGTTCTTGACCATGCTTTAACCAGTCAACAGGTCCGTCTAGATAGCGTCCCTTCGAGCCAGTTTCTGCAGTTGCAAAAAGTTCAGCACAATCATTTAAAGCTTCCCAACTTGGCAGTCCTGGGCAAGCATCTTTTGTCCACATTGGATACCACCAATCTTCACGGGTCACTGCATCATGATCTCCAGCGTCATGTAAACCACCTTTTTCAAGCGCTGCCCGGAAAGATGCACCAAAAGCGCCTTCCCAAACTTCAAGTTCTAATGTTACATCACCCATTCGAACTGACTCGTATACTGCTTGGCTATCGGTAGTTACATATTCAACATTATTGCCCATACTTTCAAAAATTTGACCAACAACATTTGACATAACAATTTGTGATGACCAATTATGAATTGGAATAACAATTGGATCACTTGAGTCTCCAGCAAATAGCGAAGCTGGACTTAATAATGTAGCTGCCGCTACGGTAGCAAATATTTTTCGCATTTTCTTCTCCCTATTGCGATGTCTAGTGACATCTATTTCGGTACTAATTTGTGGCATTTGCCACTCTCCCCAAGAGTGTTTAAAACACTCTCCATTCAACTTGTCTGCAAGTAGCTTTCAAGTGAATCATCAAGCGCATCTACCCATTTTGTATGGTGAGCAGGCGCTGTTGTTTTTGTCATTGGGCTTGTATGACCTCTATCTCTGAAGTCCATAATCCCTTTCTTTTTGTTTTTTTTCCATTCATAAAAAGCTTGATCAGCAGCCTTGATATCAAAAGGTGGGTAATCAGTCTCAGAAATTAACTCAGCAGTGTAGTTTCCCTGGTACTCAATACAGGCATAATCATCTTCCAAGGCGTCTTCTGCAGCTATTCTGTCAATAACATCTTGCTTCATCAATTCTAAAGACGGTAATTTTATCCGACCCATTATGATATCTCTTACATACCATGCCTGAGCATCAAACATATTAAAAGTATACCATTGATCTTGCATACCTAAATAAAACAGGTCTGGATTCCCGTTCCATACTACTCCCTTATATAGATCAGCTGTTGCTAACCTATTTTCAGTTTTCAGTCGCAATTCATCAGGAAGAAATGGAAAATGATGCTTGTACCCCGTGCATAGAATTATGATATCAATTGATTTGGAAGATCCATCAATAAAAGTCGCTTGCTTATCATCAACTTTTTTTAGTGCAGGGACTTCCTGCCAATTATCGGGCCAATCATAACCCATAGGCGCTGTTCTATGAGCTACCGTCACCGATTTACAGCCATATTTCCAACATTGTGAACCAATATCCTCAGCTGAATAACTTGTGCCCAAGATTAAGATATCTTTGCCCTTGAACTCTAAAGCATCTCTAAAATCATGAGCATGTAAAATTCGTCCTCCAAAGCTCTCAAATCCTTCATAATATGGAACATTAGGTGTCGAAAAATGCCCTGAAGCCACAATGACATTATCAAAACTTTCAACTAACTCAGAGTCAGTTGTATGATTTCTAACTGTTAACTCAAATTGTTGCTTGTTCTTATCAAACCTGACATCACGAACATTAGAATTAAATTTAATTAGATCCCTAACACCGGCTTTTTCTACACGACCTTTTATGTAATCAAAAAGGACAGCCCGTGGGGGGAAACTAGCGATAGGCTTACCAAAATGTTCATCAAAAGTATAATCAGAAAACTCCAAGCCTTCTTTTGGCCCGTTAGACCACAAATATCGATACATTGAACCATGGCAAGGGTCACCTGCCACATCTGTCCCAGTTCTCCATGTGTAGTTCCACAAACCACCCCAATCAGATTGTTTTTCATAACATACAACTTCTGGGATTTGTTGTCCTTTTTCTTCAGCAGATTGAAATGCCCGAAGCTGTGCTAAACCTGAGGGGCCCGCCCCAATTATTGCAACTCTTTTTTTCATATTAATCCTCTAATTCCTATTAAGTTGATCCCTTATGAATATCAGGGGCAGCGGTAGATGACTCCCAATCCACCTCAAAGCCTAAAACCTCAGTGTCAGGGTGCAAGGAAGAATTAAATAATTTATTGTGCCACCAAGTTGATTGATACAAGTGATGATGTTTTTCAAACCGCCAAACTTTACACTGCAAATCAAACTCTTGAGCATAAGCTGAAAAGTGCAAAATACACTGATTTTTTTTGTAAATTTTTTTGGCACCTAAAGAATTAGGTACAAATGTTGCAGTTAAAATATCACTAAATGTTGCTGGTTTTTGATAGTAAGCTTCTGCAAAAAACTTCAATGCCTCTTGTCTTATTTGCGACACATCGTTCGTTTTCTTTGCCATATGCCGCATTTCAGGAACTACAGAATAATTTTTTGTTTTGTTAATCAAAGTTATAATTTGACCCATAGGTTCAGCGAGATGTTTAAATCTCAAAGTCGGCATCATAGCATCATCCGGCATGCCATCCATTTGTCTAATTGATATTTGACGAATATGGCATTGCCATTTTAAAAATAAATCACGCCTTGGATGATTATCAATTGAAGAACCAAGAATTTTTGCAAGGGAACTCACGCTACAATCCTATAATTGTTATTATTTATAGCCACCTTAAAAGATCTATCATGATTCAAGCTAGGAATTTTAGTTCTAGCCTCTACCACTTCTGTCATATTAAGTTCAGCATACACTATTCCTGGCTCATCTCCTCCATCTACAATTATTTGGCCCCAAGGATTTACAATTAAAGAATGGCCATATGCTTCACCACCACCGGGAATTTTACCAACTGAACAGGGTGAAACAATGAACACACCATTTTCAATTGCACGTGCTCTATTAAGAATATGCCAATGCGCTTCCCCTGTTTTTTTTGTAAAAGCTGAGGGTACACAAATTATCTCTGCTCCAGCTTGCGCAATTTTCCTGTAAAGCTCTGGAAATCTTAAGTCATAACAAATAGAATGACCTATCAAGCCAAAAGGTGTTTTCAGAATAGCTGCCTCATTACCAGGTGAAACAAACGTGCTTTCCCGAATAACTTGATTGGGAGAAAGTTGAATATCAAACATATGGATTTTATCATAGCGTGAGATTATTTTTCCTGAACTGTCTAATACAAATCCACGGTTAAATATTTTACCGTTTTGAGCAGTAACGGCTATTGATCCAATCATTATCCAGACCTTATTTTGCTTTGCAAAACTCTGCATACCAAGTAGAAATGTATGGGTCTTTTCCGGCATCGCGGGAGGCTTTAACTTACCATTCTTTGACAAAATTCCACCGCAGTATTCAGGAAAAAATAAAAACTCCACACCATTGGAGACCGCATTTTTAGCAAAATCTAAGGCTTCTGATAATGCATAATCAATACTACTATTTGGTTGTGATTGAATACATGCTATTTTCAGAGTTTTATACATATTAGAACTTCATATATGCTTTTCTTAAGGTGGATAATGGATGGCGGTCTGACATTTGAAATTTAAGCAAAAATTCCCTTGCCATCATATCGCGATCCTGCTGATTGTCTGGAAGTTCCCAATCAGATGGTACTCTTACCCAACCATTTATATTACGATCAAAAACGGCCGCATTTCCTTCTTCATATCCCATATGGACATCTTCTAGCCAGTTTAAATCATCCCAACCCATTATTTCCATATATTTAGATAAATATGGTGTTATATGTTTATAATCTGGTACAAGGTTAACATCATAACGATATCCGATATGTTGACCTATTTCTTGCTCCCGCTGCGACTCTAACCCTTTAGCATCGTCCATAAACTGGTTAACGTCTTTTATTTCTGACCCTCGATATTGTGTTCCAGCCATTAAAATCTCCTTTCCTTACTAATGGGAATAACCCACTGTTGGATATTGTTACTTAAAGATGATGATAATCCTCAACACCAACTGTATGATTTGTTCCTGCCAATGGTACTGCTGCCATTGCAGATGCTTCCATGGTTAATGCAGCTAAGTCTTCAGGTTCCAGACTATGGAGATGGGTTTTACCGCATGCTCTAGCGAATAATTGTGCTTCGATTGTTAGAGTGTGCAAGAAATTATAGACTCGTTCAGCTGCCTCATCGGGATCCAGTCTTTTTCTTAACTCAGGATCTTGTGTTGCTACGCCCACTGGACAGCGACCAGTATGACAATTGTAACAATAACCAGGCTCAGCACCAATTTCCTCAGGATAATTAGCTTCAGGAATGTCTTTATTACAATTCAGAGCCATCATTACAGAATGGCCAAGGGCAATAGCATCAGCTCCCAAAGCAATAGCTTTAGCGACGTCAGCACCATTTCGAATTCCTCCAGCATAAACAAGACTTATTTCACCTCTTTTGCCAAGGTCATCTATCGCTTTTCGTGCTTGCCTAATTGCTGCCATACCAGGTACTCCAGTATCTTCGGTAGCCAAGTGAGGCCCCGCACCAGTTCCTCCTTCCATACCATCAATATAAATACTGTCAGGATCGCATTTAACAGCCATTCTCACGTCATCATAAACTCTAGCAGCCCCTAATTTAAGTTGTATCGGTATTTGCCAATCTGTTGCTTCACGAATTTCACGAATTTTCAAAGACAAATCATCAGGCCCCAACCAGTCTGGATGTCTAGCTGGACTACGTTGATCTATACCTGCAGGCAAAGAACGCATCTCTGCAACTTGATCAGTTACTTTTTGTCCCATTAAATGACCGCCTAATCCAACTTTACAACCTTGACCTATGAAAAACTCTACTCCATCAGCTAAGACCAAATGATTTGGGTTGAAACCGTATCTAGATTGAATACATTGGTAAAACCATTTAGAACTATATCTTCTCTCATCAGGTATCATGCCCCCTTCACCTGAGCATGTGGCAGTACCTGCCATCGTAGCTCCACGAGCTAAAGCTGTTTTGGCCTCATATGATAAAGCACCAAAACTCATACCGGTGACATACACTGGAATATCGAGAACTAGAGGATTCTTAGCTCTAGGGCCAATTATCGTTTTTGTTTCACATTTCTCCCGATAACCTTCAATTACAAATCTAGTAAGGGTACCAGGCATGAATGTAAGATCATCCCAATGAGGGATCTTTTTGAATAACGAAAAGCCACGCATCCTGTAGCGTCCAAGCTCAGATTTAATATGAATATCATCCATTACATGGGGGGGGAAAATAAATGAATTTCCTAACCTATATGGATCTCGATCCAATGGTTTCTTTTTTGGCATATTTCCATCGGCCATAAGCGATCTCCTTATTTATAATATTAATTTTTTCTCAGTGGGTTCTAGATTATCATAGTTCCACAGCATTTTTCCGGCTACTATTTTGGTAAAATGATCAACGCCCTTATCTGGCATTAATCCGTATTGCGTAAGTTTTCTTGTAAGCCATGCACGATCTAAATCACTCAAAGTTTCTTCAACAGCATCCACTCCTAATGACTGAATTTCTCCACCAACATAAATAGTACCATCATACATACTATCACCTAAATTTTTGCCAGCATTACCACAAACTACCATTCTTCCACGTTGCATCATAAAACCTGATAATGCGCCTGTATCACCACCAACTATTATACTACCACCTTTCATGTCGATTCCTGTCCTGGAACCCACACTTCCTTTGCACACTAAATCACCGCCTCTTATTGCTGCTCCAAAAGTTGAACCGGCATTTTTTTCAACTACAACGGTACCTGACATCATATTTTCACCGCATGACCATCCAACGCGTCCATTTATCCTGACATTTGGGCCATCGATAAGTCCAACACCAAAATATCCAAGCGAACCCTCAAAGATTAAATTCAAACGATTTAATATACCAACACCGAGGGAATGCTTGCCCCTAGGGTCCTTAATAACTATTGTTCCATAACCTTGGTTCATCAATGAGCGAATTTCTGAATTAACTTCCGTTTCGGTCATATCACCCGTGTCTAATTCAGTTCGCTTATTATAGTCGACATCAGGAGCCCAAGGATATGTAAAACGCTCTTCTGCATCTTCATCAAACTCTATAAACATAGAACGGCCTGTTAACTGCTCTGTTCTCATCCCTAGAGCTGTGACTCGTTCTTCTTGAGACATGTTTTTCAAATCAGCATCGCTTAAGCTTGCCATACTCTAACCTCCTCATCATATGGATCATATGTATCAATTTCCTGTGGTAGGATTGCTCTTATTGCCACTTCTTCAGAAGCCATTGCAATCATCTCATCACTTTCATAAAGAACCAAAGGTTTTGCAGCCATTGTATCCTTAGCCATTCCAAGCTGGTTTTTTGTTGCGACCAAATAAGTAAAAACACCGTCTATTTCTTCAATTGATTTTCGCAAACTATCCTCCAGTGTTACTCCATTGGACAAGTCATGCGCAACATAAACAGCTAATAATTCACTATCACAATTAGACATAAAACGATGACCCTTTCGCTCCATCATTCGCCTCATAATCCAATAGTTAGTGATTTGGCCATTATGCACAACACTGACATCGTTGTACGGGAAAGCCCAATATGGGTGGGCAGACTTAATATCAACATCAGATTCAGTTGCCATTCTAGTATGCCCAATCCCATGAGTGCCTTTAAAGTCATTAAGCCCGTAAAGTTCAGAAACTACACTCGCATCACCAAGATCCTTTATTAACTCTAAACCACTACCCATTGAAAGTATCTCTACACCATCTGTCTCTTCAATATGTTCTGCCATTGTACCGGTATCACCACTGTGACTAAGAACATAACGAAGAGCATAAGGTGTGATAGCTTCTTTCGATTTAACAATTGCTCCGTTTTCAGCGAGTATTGAATCCACTTCTGCTATTCTTTTTTCCAGGATACCTGTAATACCTCGACCCTTACTCATATCTTCCGCTTCAGCAGCCTTTAGCCTCATTATATAATCACCGCTCGTAGCATCGCCATAAACAGCATATCCAGTTGAATCTGGACCACGATGCTTGAGTGCTTGAAGCATCGAAGTCATTTCCCCTCCAACATTAGAGCTTTTGCCGCGATGGATAAGTCCCGCAATTCCACACATTTTTTTGCCTTTCACTAGTTAAAGTAAGCAAGTGACATAAACGCCACCCACTTAAAAATAGTCTACTTAAAAAATATTAAGGTAGACACTCCATATACGTGTCATTATCCCAATCTGTCACGGTAGACATAAACCGAGCCCACTCATCTGACTTATATTCATGATACAATCTGTACATCTCACCAGGCATACCACGTTGAACAACCTCATCAGCCTCTAATGCATCTAAGGCTTCTCCAAGAGACATTGGAAGTTTTTTAACGTCTTTACCATCTTTTATTGCTTCATAAATATTTCTCTCTTCAGGAGCACCTGGATCAAGTTTATTTTCAATTCCATCGTCAGCCGCTGCAAGAATTGTTGAGCCCATCAGGTAAGGGTTAACCATCGAGTCGACAGATCGATACTCAAATCTTCCAGGGGCAGAAACTCTGAGGCCAGTGGTTCTATTCTGAAACCCCCAATCTGCAAAAACTGGCGCCCAAAAGCCTGTATCCCAAAGTCGCCGGTAAGAATTTACGGTTGAACAACCGATTGCGGTTAAAGCACGTAGGTGATGTACAATACCTCCGATCGCATCTAGCCCTGCTTTTTGGGGCATCTGCGGATCAGACCCATCTGGCATAAAGGTATTTTCTCCCCCTCCAACATACATGTAATTCTCGCGCATACCTGGTAAATTATCAGGATCATTACCACACTTTACAAATTTATCCTCACCACCGTGCCATAAAGACATGTTATGATGACAGCCAGAAGCCGAAACACCCATAAATGGCTTAGTCATAAAACAAGCAAATATACCATGTTCACGCGCCACTTGCGCACAAATTTGCCTGTAAGTAGTAAGTCGATCTGCATTACGAAGAACATCATCATACATCCAATTCAACTCTAATTGACCCGGCGCATCCTCATGATCTCCTTGTATCATGTCCAAGCCCATTTTACGGGTATATTCCATAACCTTCATTGTCACAGGACGTAGACTTTCAAACTGATCAATATGGTAACAATAAGGCTTTGAAAATCCATCATTTGGCTTTCCATTTTCATCAAACTTTAGCCACATCATTTCTGGTTCAGTTCCCACCCTCAGACTTAGGCCATTATGTTTCGCCTGAAACTCCTCGTGCAAACGCCTCAGATTTCCCCGCCCATCAGCAGTCAAAAACCCACCAGGATTCTCTTTTTCTTCCCGATTTCTGAATAAAGTACAATAAAATCTACCAATTCTTTTATCCCATGGTAATTGCATAAAAGTTTCTGGCTCTGGTATTCCAACTAACTCAGCAGACTCTGGGCCATACCCCAAATAGTTATCAGCTCTGTCTGTAAAGAGATTTACAGTTGCACCATAAACTAATTGAAAACCCTTTTGCGCAACATTTTCCCAATGATCGGCAGGTATTCCTTTACCCATTATCTTTCCAGTAATTGATACAAATTGCAGGTATAGATACTCTATTCCCAAATCATCAATCATTTTACGAACTTCTTTTATTTTTTCGCTGCGCCCTTGCGCTTCTACAAATTTTTCTAGATCTGTTTCTGCCACTTTTCTTAACTCCCTATTAATCTATTTAATCTGACACTTTGCGTCACAATAATTTTTTGATTTTCAGTAAATAATTCCGTGTATTTATAAAGCTCCCCAAAAAATCTCATAGATCTACAATTCACTAATTATAAACAATTGTAGATTCGCTACCTTGAAATTGTTAATCAAACTAATAAAATAATCAACCGTTTTTGTGCCAATTCAGCACAATTTATTGACATTTTATAATTATTGGTCCACAATTGGTTAAAAAGGGTTAGTACTTGGATAATAAAATAACTATTAAGTTTGGTTCAAATAATATTGCCGCTCAATTAAGAAGAGATATCAATAGTGGTGCCTTCCAAAGATACGAAAGACTCCCTCCAGAAAGGTCCTTATCCTTAAAATTCAATGTATCGAGAGGAACAATAAGAGCAGCAATTAATCAATTAGAAGTAGAAGGGTTGGTAACCACAAAAGCTGGCAGTGGCACCTATGTCTCCAAAAAAATCTTAGGGGAAAATAGTAGCGTCATTCAAAATGCAAGGCCGTTAGAATTGGTTGATGCCAGATTTGCTCTAGAGCCACATATATGTAGACTTGCTATTGTTCATGGGCGAAAAAAAGATTTCGAAAAATTACATAACCTGTTAAATGAAATGGAAAAAAATTACAAAAATCCTGCTATTTTTGGAGATACGGATACTTCATTTCACAGAGCTTTAGCTGAAAGTACAGGAAATTCCTTATTAATTTGGATGATAGAGCAAATAACATCTGTTAGAAACCAAGATGAATGGGCAAGAATGAGGCATTTAACATTAAATGAAGAAATAATAAAACTTTATAATATCCAACATAGAAAAATTCTAAATGCGATTGAGAATAGAGAACCTGAATTAGCAGCAACGATGATGCGTGAGCACCTGCAAACAGCTAGATTGTCTCTCACACAAACCGCAGACATCTAATTTTTAAATTAATTTCACCTCGGCGAACGCTTTGCCAAAATTCGCTGCAATGTTCGTCTATGCATATTTAATCTTCTTGCAGTCTCACTTACATTTCGGTCACACAGCTCGTAAACTCTCTGAATATGTTCCCACCTAACCCTGTCGGCACTCATCGGGTTTTGAGGAGCTGGAGGCTTATCATCATCCTGAGCTAATAAAGCTGCTGTTACATCATTCGCGTCAGCAGGCTTTGCCAAATAATCTACAGCACCAATTTTTACCGCCGCAACTGCCGTGGTAATGGCTCCATAACCTGTTAAGATAACAATACGGCTTTCTGGTCGTTTTGACCTGATAACTTCAACCACCTCAAGACCATTTCCATCCTCAAGCCTTAAATCGACCACAGCATATTTCGGAGGTCTAACTGTAGCTATTGCCTTCCCAGCGGCAATTGATCCAGCCATCTCCACTGAAAAACCTCTTTTTTCCATTGCTCTAGCTAATCTTTTTAAAAAAGGTTCGTCATCATCAACCAAAAGAATAGAAGGGTCGCTTCCGATTTCACGAAGTGTGCGTTCAGCCATTTATAATTCCTACTTTTTCCATATAATAGTGCGATGAGTATAGTCGGTCAAATAAATCATCTTTACCTTAGAAAGCAAGCCACCTGATCAGCTAGTTGCTCAGCAGTTAAATCTCTTCTAAAAAAATTAACATAACCAATTTTCGGGAGTACAAGGTAAGTAAATGCCGTATGATCTATAAGATAGTTTTCTGAATTATCATTAGTGTGTTTTTTGAAATAAACTCTATATTTTTTTGCAACCTTTTGTATCTCTTCTAAAGACCCAGTCAAACCAATCATCTTTGGATGCATAAAATTACTAAACTCTTTCAGAACTTTTTGAGTATCCCTTTCAGGGTCAAATGTGATAAAAATAGGTGTTACTGAAAAACCATTTTGAGCCAAAACTCTCACTGCCTCAACATTACGATACGTATCTAGAGGACAAATATCTGGACAAAATGTATACCCGAAGTAAATCAATGTCGGTTCCGTGATCACATCCTGCTCTGTTACCAATTCTCCATCATGATTAACTAGCGAAAAGGAACCGCCAAGATTACCCGCCACTTGTCCACCTCGACATTCAGCATAAGTATCTTCGAGAGTTTTAAACACCAAAACATACACAGTTATTGTTATTAGAAGAACTGCAATAGCTGCCAAAACAAATATAGCGTAAAATTTTTGCATAAAATTTTCTCCTAAGATACATATTGATTGAACAAACATAGACATGTATTCAATAGTTGAAGTCCTTATTGCGACAAGAAGGCTTAATGATGTCTAAAACTTCAGTTCATTTTTTTGATCCTGATGCAAGATCGGAATGGGTTCGGCTTAGAACTTTAATTCTTTTGCGGTGGATGGCAATTATTGGTCAATCTGCTGCTGTTTTGGTAGCCATATACTTCTTAGCATTAGATATATCTATTATATTATGTTTCTCTATTATTGGCGCTTCCGTTGTGGCAAATGTTATTGCTATTACTCAATACCCTGAAAACAAAAGAGTAACTGACAAAGAAGCGATGTTTACACTTCTTTTTGACTTAACTCAATTGACACTTTTGCTTTTTTTTACAGGTGGTTTGAATAACCCTTTTGCATTATTGATACTCGCACCAGTTACAATTTCAGCTACTACTTTGAGGCTGGGGTCAACTATTTTTTTAGGTATCTGCGCAATATTAATGGTCACAATCGTTGCCAGATACTATGTTCCACTGAAGGGATTTGATGGAACCATCTACGAACTTCCTTTACTCTTCATATTAGGTTTTTGGAATGCTTTGATAATTGGAATATTATTTTTAGCTTCTTATGCTCGCCGGGTTAGCGTAGAAGCACATTCGATGAATCAAGCACTCAATGCCACACAAATGGCATTGGATAGAGAACAAAAACTAACTGATCTCGGTGGAGTGGTTGCTGCAGCTGCTCATGAGTTGGGAACACCTTTAGCAACAATAAAGCTTGTAAGCTCTGAACTTGTAGACGAGCTTATAAAAATACCAGAGCTTAGAGAAGATGCTAAATTAATTCATGAACAAGCCAACCGGTGCAACGAGATATTAAAAAGTATGGGAAGTGCAGGTAAAGATGATTTACACTTACGAAGAGTACCCATTACGGAAATAGTCAGACAAGCGGCCGAACCTCATCTTAATCGAGGTAAGTTAATAAATTTTACAAAATATAGTGAAGAATACGATGATTCAAAAAATGATGAACCAATTGTGGAAAGGTCTGCGCAAATAATTCATGGATTAAGAAATCTTATTCAAAATGCTGTAGATTTTGCGTCTCAAAATGTATGGATTGATATCAATTGGTCAAATGAAAAAATTACAATACGTGTTGCAGATGATGGTGATGGGTTTTCGCAAGATTTGTTAGGACAAATTGGTGAACCCTTTCTTAAACGGAGAGAACATACAGAAAAAATAAGCTCAAGACCAGAATATGAAGGCATGGGTTTAGGAGTATTTATAGCAAAAACGCTTCTCGAGAGATCTGGAGCTTATTTATCATTTTATAATAATAGTGAAAAACAGTACTCAACAGACATCAATAACAAAGGAGCAATAGTGGAAGTTAATTGGCCAACCTCAAAAATTACCTTAACAGAAGATGAAGTATTTGGCCCTTTAGGTGAAAACAAACCAATAAGTTAGCTTTTCAAAAATACTCTTAATACTTTTGATAATCTATTTTAAATAAATAAGAAAAATCATATAAAAACTGAAAATCGATATGGTGTCAGAAGGTGTCAGAAATTTTAAAATTGTACGTTTCAAATGAAAACCAAATGATGAAAATAGCTAATATTTTGGCTACAGCACTTCCAGATAAGGGCGTACTATTAATTGAAGGGACCATGGGATCAGGAAAAACATTCTTTTGCAGGCATTTAATTCAAGCCAAACAAAGGAACGAAAACATTTACATCGAAGATGTTCCTTCTCCTACATTTACGCTTGTGCAGACATATATCTTTGAACACACTGAAATATGGCACTGCGATTTTTACAGAATCAATACTGATGATGAATTTATTGAGCTTGGCATAGAAGAAGGATTTGAAAACGCTTTATGCTTAATAGAATGGCCCAAAAACCTCAAAGATTTAGGACTTAAAAATTTAGCTATACTAGAGATAAAAATGGGCCAGAAAATCACTGAACGAGAATTAGTTTTTGTTAGTGAAAGCAAGAAATGGGAAGATTTTGAAAACAAATTCAAAGGTATAGTGTTTTGACTGAAAGAGAAGAAAATAAGAAGAAGTTTTTGAAGAAAAATGACTTATTATTTGTGCCCGCTGAAGCAATTACCAGTGATGCTTCTAATAGAAAATACTTCCGATTAACCAAAGGAGTTAAAACTATAATTTTAATGGACTCAAATCCAGAGACAAATGAACCAATTAATAATTTTATTTATTTTACAAATTTTCTGAGAGCGCATAACTTTTCTGCCCCAAAAATTTATGATGCTGATATCCCCAACGGTCTGCTGCTGTTGGAAGATCTTGGTAAATCAAACTTTGCCAAGATTTTAAAAACAAAGCCAAATATAGAAACTATTGTTTATGAAGAAGCAGCCAATCAATTAATTAATATGCAAGGTAAAGAAACACCCAAACTGGCCAAACCATACTCTATTGAAATATTAATTAAAGAATCTCTACTCTTTTTCCAATGGTATTTAGGAGAAAAAAACTCTTCAAGATTATCAACTCAGTTTGTATCTCTTTTAACACCTCTCTTACAAAAGATTAAACAAACAAAACCTACTTTGGTTTTAAGAGACTTTCATGCCGAAAACCTAATTTGGATTGATGATAGAACTCATTTTCAGAGAGTTGGATTACTTGATTATCAAGATGCTTTGATCGGTCATCCCGCTTACGATATCGCTTCACTATTAAAAGACGCCAGAAGAGACGTAACAATTGAGTTGCATGATCATATCTTAAACTACTACCTCTATATGACCAAGCAAAATAAAGATTTATTCATGAGAGATTATTCAATTTTGAGTGCTCAACGAAATCTAAAAATTATTGGGATTTTTACTAGACTATCTATTCGTGACAACAAAAAAAATTATTTAAATTTAATCCCACGCGTATGGAAAAACTTAGAAGATGACTTTACTCATCCTGAGCTAAAAAATTTGTCTGAGTTTATAATCGCTTCTGCTCCGTTTCCAAATTTAGACAAACTAAAAACCGATAACTAACAATATGAAGCCAATTGATACATCCATAATCTTTGCAGCGGGGCTGGGTACAAGAATGCTTCCAATCACAAAAAATATTCCCAAACCCTTAGTGCGCATTGGTGATAGAACACTTTTAGACCATACCTTGGAGTTGGCAAAAAATGGCAATGTTAAAAACTTTTACATCAACACGCACCACCTAGCGGACAAGATCAAAAAGCATGTGGCAAATAAAAAATGCATCAAATTGAATTATGAAACTCCGCATCTATTAGATACCGGAGGTGGATTAAAAGCCATCTCTTCCCAATTAGAAACCCCTGTTATCTTTACAAGCAATGTGGACTCAATTTGGAAAGGCGAAAATCCATTCGATTTGCTAAGAAAACACTGGTGTAATGAAAAAATGGATTGCCTGATTTTATTAATACCAATCAATAACGCTATTGGGCATTCAAGGCTTGGAGATTTTGAGAAAGCAAAAACTGGTTTAATAAAACGTAACAATAAATCGGGCCTAATATATTCAGGCATCCAAATAATTAAACACGGCATCACTCAAAAAAACAAAAAAATTATATTTTCTTTGAATGAGGTCTGGAATGATTTAATTAAAAAAGAAAGACTATACGGTATTGTCTATGATGGTAATTGGGCTGACGTTGGCTCAAAGAATAATATTTACGAAGCTGAAAAATTACTAGATTAAGTAATGGATATGTCTAAAAAATCACAAAACATATTTGGTAGTAATGTTGGTAGTAATTTTTCAGATGATTTTGTAGATGGCTTTATCGAACGTTTTAACAAATTTTCACCAGAATACATCGCTAATATATACTTATTTGTTAATACGAAACGACTTCTGGAGAGTATCAAAGAAAGTTTTTTAATACGCTCTCCAGGTGTTCTGCCAAAAATTTTTAGTATAACGGACCTTCGTCCCTTAGCTATTGAATATCAATTACCTGAGTTATTAAATCTACAAAAGGAGCATTTAGATTTAAACGAGTTAATTAAAAAATATCTATTACTTTCACCAAGTGCAGTACCAAGCTCTGCCTCCTATGAGCTCGCCAATGATTTAATCAATTTGAGAGCTGAAATGTACTCAGAAGATGTTTCTGTTGATAAATTAAAAACTCTATCAAAAGAAAATCTATCATCTCATTGGCAGCAAAGTTTGGAGTTCCTAAACATTATTATAGAATACTGGATTAATGCAAATCGCGATGTTCCAATTGAAGCTATAAATTTGGAAATATTATCAATACTTGAAAAAAAATGGTGCACCAATCCACCCAAATATCCCATTATTATTGCAGGTTCTACTGGCTCAATTGGAATAACAAAAAAGTTTATCAAACTTGTATCAAAACAAAAAAAGGGATTAGTTGTTCTTCCAGGTTTTGATTTTAGCCAACCTGCAGATGTGTGGAATAGTTTTAAAAAGTCAAATGATTTTGAAGATCATCCTCAGTATAGATATTTTGAATTACTTAATGACATGGCAATTCATCCAAAAAATATAAACAACTGGAAAAACAAAAGAGTCTCTCTGTCGCCTAGGAACCAACTTATATCTTTAGCATTGAGGCCTGCACCCGTAACAGACCAATGGTTGAATGAAGGGCCCAAACTTTCAGATTTAAACGCGGCTACTTCTGGCTTAACTTTAATAGAGGCACCTACAACCCGCGATGAGGCCAATGCTATAGCATTATGTATTAGAAAGGCTGTAGAAGAAAATAAATCGATATCATTAATAACCCCAGATCAAGATTTGATAAGACAAGTTAACGCTGGTTTAGGAAGATGGAATTTGATCCCAGATGACGTTGCAGGAAAATCACTCTCTGTAACACCAACTGGAGTATTTTTACGTCAAATAATTCGTCTAATAGGTCAAGAGATATCTGCTGAAAATTTAATTTCTCTGTTAAAAAATCCTATCACAAATTCAGGTAATACTGAGCGTGGTAACCATATTAATTTAGTGAGAGCAATTGAACTAAAGTGGAGGAAAACTCAAGATAATAATGATCCAATTCTTAACTTTTTATCTAAAAGTGTTGAGATAAACGCTGACCCTCTGTGGTTGCCCTGGATCCAAAATAATTTAAAAAAGCTGAACAACATAACGTCTGCTACATTAACAGAATTTGTGGAAGTATTGGTCGATACAAGTGAACAATTTTCAAATGGCCCTTCAGGAAAAATAGGTCGACTTTGGCACCAAAATAGCGGTGAGACTACTAGAAAAATTCTCAATGGTTTACTAACATCAGGAGCTGACACAAAACCAATGACAATTTCCGAATTTAGTACCATCATGAATTTTATATTAAATACGGAAAAAGTACGTGAGACAGTTAATGCGCATCCTTTAATCAAGTTTTGGGGAACTTTAGATGCACGTATTTCCAACACAGACATTACGATCTTGAGTGGCATCAATGAAGGCACTTGGCCTAATACACGAAATGCTGACCATTGGTTAAATCGGTCAATGAGAAAAGAAGCTGGATTACTATCACAAGAAAGAAAAGTGGGATTATTGGCACACGACTTTCAACAAGGCATAAACAATCAAAATGTAATAATTTCACGAAGCAAAAGGGTTGGTGACACACCTTCAATACCATCTAGATGGCTAAATAGAATAACAAATCTTCTAAAAGGCTTAGGTTTGGAGGGCATCAACCATTTAAACGAAATGAAAATCAGAGGTGATTTTTGGTTAAATTTAGCGAAAGTTATCGAAGAACCAAATCAACCTTTACCCCCTGCTGAAAGACCTTCTCCTATCCCTCCAGTGGCAACAAGACCAAAAAAACTATCAGTTACACAAATAGAAACACTTATAAGAGATCCCTATTCTGTATATGCCAGACATGTTTTAAAGCTTAAAAGCTTAAAATCATTAAAAAAGCAGCCAAGCGCTCTCTTACGAGGGAACGTAATGCACGAAATAATGCAAAATTTTTCAGAGCACACAAAAAATAATCATAAGTTAATAAATCATTCTGAATTGATAAAAATATCTAATAGAATATTTATAAAAGAGGTTCCATGGCCAGCAACCAGATTAATTTGGCAAACCCGATTTGAAAAAGCTATACCATTATTCATAGAAGCAGAAAAACTTAGACGACAAAATGCAAATCCTCTTTTCTTTGAACATCCAGGATCAACTTTTTTAAGTGATGTTGGAATAACTTTAACAGCAATCGCGGATAGAATAGATAAGAATGACTCAAACGAATTATTAATTTATGATTATAAATCAGGCAAACCCCCAACAATAAAACAGCTAGAAATCTTTCATAAACAACTTCTTTTAGAGGCACTTATTGCGGAAAATGGTGGGTTCAGAGATATCCCAAATACTAGGGTAGCCTCAATCTGCTATATAAGTTTAAATAATTCTTATCCAAATACTGAAAAAATAATAACCCGTGATGAAATCACAAAAATCGAAAATGAAATTTCTCAACTTATTGATTATTATAAGAGTCACAATACTGGATTCACAGCACGTCTAAGAATGGAAAAAATAGATGTAACTTCTGACTATGATCATCTTTCAAGATATGGTGAATGGGATGAAACTACTTTTCCTAAAAAATTGGTGTTGAAATGAATATCAAATCATTGGCCAATAAATCACAAGTTTTAGCCTCTGAACCTAAAAACTCAACTTGGGTTGGGGCAAATGCAGGATCTGGTAAAACAAAAGTTTTAATTGATCGCGTAACACGATTATTACTAACTAATACTGCACCAAAACATATTCTTTGCTTAACTTACACAAAAGCGGCTGCCTCGCATATGCAAAACAAACTGTTTGAGAGGCTTGGCGAATGGTCAATGCTTCCTGACTTACGCCTACGCGAAGAATTAAAAGGTTTAGGAGAGATTAACATAGACGATGAAAAACTAGCACAGGCCAGAAGATTGTTTGCTAAAGCATTAGATACTCCAGGTGGTCTCAAAATACAGACAATTCACTCTTTTTGTGCATCAGTTCTTAGGCGTTTCCCAATGGAGTCAGGGATTTCTCCACATTTCAAAGAGCTCGATGAACGCGACATAAAATTACTTCAAGATGAAATTTTAGAAAACTTGGCAACTAATGACAATTCTAAAACATTTAGTGAATTCTCTGCTTCAATAAACCCAGAAAACATACATGAGCTACTTTCAGAAATATCCAAGAATCAAAACTTTTTTTCCGTAACTAAAAATAAACAACAAATTTTTCCTTGGTTTAATATCAATCCTGAACTCAAATTAGAAGAAATATTGGAAATAGGATTTTCGAACTATCAACCAGAAATCTTGATAAAATCGTTAGATTTAATGAAACAAGGAAGTAAAAATGATAAGAAGATTTACTCTAAACTTAGAAAACTTGATCTTAAAGAAGTAAACATAGACTTATTGCTAAACCTCTCAGAAATTTTCTTAAAAATAGATAAATTAGATGAAAGTTACAGCGAGAAGATTTTTCCCACTAACGAAACAATAAAAATAATTGGAGCAGATATAAACGAATTTATTGAATTCAAAAGATTATTTACAAATGACTTAATAAAAGCAAAAACCATATATTTAAATCTTGTAGGAGCTCAAAATACCCTTTTACTTTATAATTTTTCTCGTTTGTATCTCGACCAATATAAAAAACTGAAATTTGAAAGAGGCTATTTAGACTTTGATGATCAAATATTATTTGTAAAAAATCTGTTGTCCAAAAGTGATATGGCTCAATGGATAATGTATCAGCTTGACGGTGGTATTGAGCATATCCTCATTGATGAAGCGCAGGATACTAGCCCAGATCAATGGGACATAATAAAACTTCTTTCCGACGAATTCAGTTCAGGAGAAACAGCAAAAAATAATAAAAGAACTATTTTTGCAGTTGGTGATGAAAAACAATCAATATATTCATTTCAAGGGGCAGATGCATTTGCTTTTGAGCAAATGCGCGAATACTTTTCTGATCATCTTAAGAAGACAAATAATGAGCTCTCCGAACAAAAACTATTATACTCTTTCAGATCGTCTCCAATAATTCTAACCCTCGTTGATAAAATTTTTAATACAAAAAATCCAATATTTAAATTTGCTAACCAGCACATAGCTTACAAAAATGATTTACCTGGTCGTATTGATCTTTGGTCATTCATTACCAAAAATAAAAATGATCCTCCACATCCATGGTTCAAACCAATTGATATCATTGGCCAAGATAATCCAAACCAAAAATTGGCAGTAAAAATTGCTAAAGAAGTTAAAACAATATTAGAGAGCAAGCAAACCTTAGGTGACCCAAAGAATAAAAAAGTTGTGACTCCAGGTGATTTTTTGATATTGTTACGAAGCCGAAAAACGCTTTTTCATGCAATTATTAAGCAACTTAAACTTGCCGGCCTTCCTGTAGCTGGTGCTGATAGGCTCAATATCACTACGGAACTAGTCGTAAAAGATTTACTATCACTTTTTAATTTCTTAAACACCCCTGATGATGATCTAAACTTTGCTACTCTTTTAAAATCTCCCCTGTGTGGTTTTTCCGAAAAAAACTTGTTTAATTTAGCTCATAATAGAAATAAATCTTTATGGCTTACACTCCTCTCTAATCAGACAGAATTTAAGACTACATTAGATTTTCTTAACGACTTGAGAAGTAATGTCGACTTTCTTCGCCCTTATGAAATACTCGAAAGAGTGCTTATAAACCACAATAAGCGTGCAGCCTTTACAGCTAGATTAGGTTTTGAGGTTGAAGAAAGTATAAATGCCTTGTTGGAGCAAGCAAGAAAATTTGAAAAAAATCATATACCTGACTTAACATCCTTTATTTTGTGGATGGAGTCCGATGACGTTTACATAAAGCGAGAATTAGAAACTGAAAGTTCCACTATAAGAGTAATGACTATTCATGGTGCAAAAGGCCTGGAGTCACCGATAGTAATTTTACCAGACACATCAAGCAAAATTTTAAAGACAAATTCTAAGCTTGTTAAACTAAACAAACATGCAATTACAATAAAAGGAACAAAAAATTATCAGAGTAAGAATGTTGTTGACGCTATAAATCAGGAACAAATATTACAAAGAGAAGAAGAGTTTCGATTACTATATGTGTCATTAACTCGTGCAGAGAACTGGTTAATAATATGTGGTGCTGGAAACCGAAGCTCATCAAACAAATGTTGGTACGATATTATCGAAAATGAAATTATTACTTTCAACTCAGACTTACTCAAAAGAAACCAAGCTTCAGGATACACAATAAAAAGCACAAATTGGTTAAGTTCTGATACTCAAAAAAATGAGGTTAAGAAATCACAATTTACTACAATTCCCAATTGGGTTAACCAGCCAAAAAATCAGAAAAATAATATCAAAAAATCAATTGCACCATCTAAACTCATCGGCTCAAAAAGTCTGCCCGGTAAAGAAAATCAAACTATCAATAAACCGCTCGAACTAGGGTCACAAATTCACCTTTTACTCGAAAACTTACCGAAGCAAATTTCAAATAATTGGGAAGCTGTGAGTAAAAATATTCTCAAAAATAATGGGTTTAATAATTCAGAAATTGCAAAAGAAGCCTATAAAATTGCTAAGAAAATTCTTAACGATGAAAATTTAAAGTTTATTTTTGCTGAAAACTCTACTGCAGAACTACCCTTTCAGATACATTTACCAAAATTGAATAATCTGTTAGTTTCTGGAATAATTGATCGAGTTATCAACAATAAAAATGAAATCATTGCTGTTGATTTCAAATCAAATCTTTTAGTTCCCAAAAACAACAAAAATATTCCCACTGGGATACTAAATCAGATGGCTATCTATCAAGAAGCACTGTCACTTATTTATCCTGATAAAGAAATAAAATTGGCTATCTTATGGGTACAAAATTCAACTTTGATGTATTTAGACAAGTCACATTTACGAAACCTACTAGACCAATCCTTAGCACTTGACCTTTTAAAGTTCGATTCTTAATTATAGATAAAATTATGAGGAAAAATGATATGGCAACAATAGCAGTGACAGACGAAACATTTGAAAATGAGGTTACCAATTCCAGTACACCAGTTGTGGTCGATTTTTGGGCGGAATGGTGTGGACCGTGTAAAATGATTGGCCCATCATTAGAAGAACTTTCAGAAGAATATGGTGAAAAAATAAAAATTGTAAAAGTAAATGTGGATGAGAATCCAAACTCGCCATCTCAACTTGGCGTTAGGGGTATTCCAGCTTTGTTTTTATTTAAAGATGGCGCCGTGATATCTAATAAAACTGGTGCTGCACCCAAAGCTGCTTTAAAAGATTGGATAGATAGCTCAATATAAATCCTAAGAATTATTATTCAAAATATCACCAGCCAGATATAATGATCCACAAATGATTATTCTACCTGTGGAATACATCTGTATTGTTAATTTAATGGCTTCTTGAACGTTTTGTGCGTTTAACGAAGAAATTCCTAAACCATGGGCAATACCAGTGATGTCCTTAGGAGAACTACTCGAGTCCTCCCCTGGAACAGGGATTCCAACAACACATTCAATATCAGATTTAAAAGACTTTAAGAATCCATGAATATCTTTTGTTTTTAGCATACCACATATCAAAATAGTTTTCTTTTTTGGCAACAACTTTAAGGTATTATTTATAGCAATTCCTGCTGCCTCGTTATGACCACCATCTAGCCATAATTCGAAATTTATTGCTATTTCAACTAATAAACCATGCTTTAATTGTTGCATTCTTGCGGGCCATGAAACATTTATCAAACTAGATTTAAGAGCATGGTTTGAAAGTTTAAGTTCGCGCATGGCGGCAATTGAAGTACCTGCATTTATAATTTGATGTTTGCCAACTAACCTAGGTAATGGTAATTTTAACTCTCCGAACTGATCGTGATAAATTAAAAAATTATTTTTTTTCTTTATATGCCAGTCTTCGTTGTAAATTTTTAAGGGGCTACCTATTTTATCAGATACCCCTTTAATAACCGAAAGTGCTTCTTGTGTTTGTTTTCCAACAATGCATGGGACTCCTTTCTTTATAATACCGGCTTTTTCTCCAGCAATTGAACAAATATTATCGCCTAAAAATTGTACGTGATCCAAAGATATAGGAGTTATTATCGTCAATTTTGGATTATCAATGACATTTGTTGCATCTAGACGTCCACCAAGTCCAACCTCTAAGAGGGTGTAGTCTGCCCGATTTCTTGAAAAAGCTAAGAAAGCAGCGCAGGTTGTTATTTCAAAGAAAGTTATAGGGTTATTTGCATTTACAACTTGGCACTCTCTTAACATTTCGATCAAAGTTTCTTCTGATATCAAATCTCCTGATAGAACAATCCTCTCGTGAAATTTTGATAAATGTGGTGATGTGTAAGCATGAACAGTTTTTCCAAAAGCTTCCAAACCTGCCCTTATAAACGCTTGAGTGGACCCTTTACCATTAGTTCCAGCGATATGAATTACTGGAGGAATATCTTTTTCAGGATTCTGCAGCTTATGTAATAGGCCAGTAACCCTATCAAGAGTCAAATCAATAATTTTGGGATGCAACGATACTAAATCATTCAAGATAGAAGTACTATTTACTGAATTCATAAAACCACTTTCAGTTTATAAAATATGGTCCATGGAATTTAATCATTTTTCATTCTCTGAAAACTCTGGCTTTGGTAGGTCACCTTTTATCGCTGGAGATAAACCCATAAGCATTCTGGATAGCGTTACTAGCTCTTCTTTTATATGTTTTCTATGAACTACCCTATCTAGCATACCATGATCCAATAAATATTCAGCTCTCTGAAAACCATCTGGTAATTTCTCTCTTATTGTTTGCTCAATTACTCGTGGTCCAGCAAAACAAATCAAAGCATTTGGCTCAGCTATCTGTATGTCTCCCAACATAGCGTAAGATGCTGTTACTCCACCAGTGGTTGGGTGCGTCAGAACCACTATGAAGGGCAAGTTCGCTTCTTTCAACAATTGAATCGCAACCGTTGTTCTTGGCATCTGCATTAATGAAAGAATGCCCTCTTGCATACGTGCACCACCAGCTGCAGAAAACAAAACTAAAGGACATTTTTTTTCAACAGCTAACTTACAAGCTACGATAATCGCATTACCGACATACATCCCCATAGACCCACCCATAAAACTAAAATCCTGAGCAGCTACTATCATTTTTGTCCTACCTATTTCACCTTCTGCTACCAACATAGCCTCATCAGTCTCAGTCTTTTTTTGGGCGGCTTTCATTCTGTCTGGATATTTCTTCTGATCTTTAAAACTTAAAGGATCACTTATTGGCTTTGGAACTTCAATAGAAACAAACTGCCCGTTATCGAATAATAGACTTAATCGGTCTTTTGGAGAAATATTCATATGATGGTCACAATTTGGACATACATTTGCATTCTGAGAAAGCTCTCGATGAAATAACATTGTTCCACATTCTGCACACTTAGTCCAAAGATTCTCTGGAACATCACGTTTTGAAAAAAGAGAGTTTATTTTAGGGCGGACATAGTTTGCTATCCAATTCATGCTAAAACTGTTCCTTGATTATGTGATTTTTTCAGAATTTTTTTCATTTTTATTTCTATTTAACCAATTAAACAATATTAAGAAAGTAATTATCTGAAAAGATGTTTGAAAGATAATGATATATGTCATGTAAATACCAGTTTCATCAAAATAATATTTTACCAATGATAAATGAGATAAGTTATCACCTATTCCAAAGAATAAAATACCAAAAATATTGTTGACAAAATGCATGCCTAAAGCATAACCGATATTATTTGACTGATTAGTGATAATACTTGCAAGCACCCCAAAAATAAAAGCATTTAGTACATAAAAAAATGTATTATTTCCAAAGGTATCAAAATCATAATGAGCTATGCCAAATAAAATAGAAGGAAAAATAGCCCATATCCAAAAAGAGTTAAATCTGCCTTTAAGTTGCTGTAAGAGATAGCCTCGAAAAAACATCTCTTCGGCAGAGACTTGAATGAATATTACAATACATGCGGGCAAGACCCAAGGAATCCAATCTTTTAGAAGTGATATCTCAATTCTGGGTAAATGAACTTCGTCAAATAAAATTGACTCTAAAGGGGCAATTGCTAAACCTAAAAAAGAGAGTGATATTGTCAAAAAAACAGCAAACCAAAACTGATTCCAATTCAAATTTTTGTTTACCCCCATTAATGATAGGTAAGATCTCTTATGAAGCACAGATACAACTAAAAACAATGTTAAATGCCATATAATAAAAGATCCAAATAGTAAGATAACAACAATTTTCTGATTGAGTAAAAATGAATTAGGGATATAAATCGAAAAGAAATAAAAAATCATTCCATAAAAAATAAGCGTCAAAGCTACAAATAACAAAGAACCTGATATAGTACGCCAAAATTCTAGTTTTTTTTCCTTACGATCAAGTTTTAATAAATGTTCTTGCAATCGTTCAACCTTACTAAGTTTTCTCTTTAAATAAAAAAACTAGAGTACTTGCGCTTCTAGCTCTGCTAACTTAATTACTTAATTTAAATTAGAAAACGTGTTATGATATTAAGCTAATGAAAAAAATTAAATGAAAAATCAATTGTTTTTTTTGGCCATATTATGCTTTTTTTTAGCTACTAGCTGTAACACCAACTCTTTGCTAAATTTCTCCCAACAAGTTTCAAAACCACCAAATTCCCGAGCTATAATCAAAAATAAAAATATTGTAATTCAAGGTCCAGAAGGATTTTGTTTAGATGAGACAATCTCTAATTTATCTTCAAATTCAACTTTCCTTTTATTTGGAAACTGCGCCGCAATATCTCAATCAAATTCTGTTACACAATCTGAAGTACACGCTGTTCTAACGACAGCTATATCAAAAGATAAATCAAAAAACCGCCCATTTAACAGGGAGTGGCTAGATAGTTATTTGAGATCCGAAGATGGAAAGTCAAATTTAAGTTCAAATAGAAATTCAGAAGACATAGAAGTTTTAGATAGTTTTAAAATGGATGAGGCTTATTTTGTTCTAATACAAAATAATGGAGAAAGAAAATCAGAAGCCATATCAAAATATTCATGGCGAGCCTATTTAGAAGTTTCTGGTTACCTTATCTCTTTGTCTATTATTGGATTTAATCAGAATCCAATGAAACACAATGAAAGCTTAGAGATAATGAGACATTTTGTTAATGAAATCAGAACCAATAATGGCCTCAAGAGAACTAGTGTGCCAATAAATTAAAACCAGTTTACTTAAAACTCAACAATTACTGCCAAAGGTTTTTTTTATTGGAAGATAATTCATTCATTATATTAACCAATTTGCTTGCAATCGGTTCTTCTGATAAAGCGTGACCAGCATTAGGTAGTATATTTAATTCTGCTTTACTCCACTTTTTTGCTAAATTATATGCAGCAGCTGGAGGACAAATCATATCATATCGACCATGCACTATGTGACCCTCAATATGAGATATTTTATTTATTCTGTTTAAAATATGATTATCTTCTTTTAAAAAGCCATTGTTGATAAAATAGTGGTTTTCTATTCTAGAAAAAGCAAGAGCATATTTTCCAGGTGGTAATGCATTCGTTTGATCACCTGCCATAGATGCCATTCGGTTTTCCCAAGCAGCCCATAACTGAGCATAATGTGTTTCCACATTTATTTCTCCTGAAAATAGCCTGCGATTGTAAGCTAAAATTAAGTTGCTTCTCTCTTCTGATGGTATTTCTTCAATAAAATTATACCATTCCTTAGGCCAAAACTTTCCAGCCCCTCCCCCGTAAAACCAATCTAATTCTGATTTTGTATGTAGAAAAATGCCCCTGAGCACTAAACAAGCAACACGTTCTGGATACTCTTGGGCATATAGCAACCCCAGCGTTGAACCCCAAGAACCACCAAAAACCAACCATTTCTCGATGTTAAGTCGTTCTCGAATTAATTCAATATCTGAAATCAAGTGCCATGTACTATTTTTTTTA
>Ga0163110_10000200_pt1 | contig 27083 bp, 31 predicted proteins | sample CRUFie1St17metaG_FD_108703 | JGI IMG/M metagenome (GOLD analysis project Ga0163110, IMG submission 108703) | Marine microbial communities from the Costa Rica Dome - CRUD Field 142mm St17 metaG | ecosystem: Environmental > Aquatic > Marine > Oceanic > Photic zone | place: Costa Rica: the Eastern...
AAGGCTGCAACGGTTTTGTATTCACTCGATGCCTTAATTGCAGCGTCATCAACCGGTTTATCACCAACCATTCTGCCTCTTTCCTTGAGTAGAGTCTCGATAGTTTCTGCATCTACCTCTCCCCAAGTAATGTAATCTTTAGATTTCTTAAGCATACCGAGATATGTGACATTTTCAGGAACCAATGTGGCATGATTGACACGAGTCAGGTTCAGCATCATCATAGTGTCTTTGATTTTCTTTGTGACTCCACGATCACTTCTAGCTCTGATTACAAGATAAGTCATTGCATTTTCCTCCCTTTGGTAATGTTCAACCTTTCACGGTCACCATCAGTAATTTTGGTCCTGTTTAACTCAACAAGAGCATTAAAAGTGGCTCTTGCAAAATTAATTGTTGTTCGAGTTTGCCCAGCAGATCGGGCCCAAACGTCGGTTATACCAGCCAGAGTAAGTACTCTTCTACCATAGTCGCCAATGACAAGTCCCTTGCCAGCAGGAGCGGGCATGAGAGTTATCCTAGTCGATCCTGAACGGCCTGTAACTTTGAATGGAACAGAATTACCAGGCCCTTCAGATGATTCCCATGAACCATTTCCTCTCATAACTGGAATTAGATTTAATTTGGCCTTATCTATAGCCTTACGAATTGTACTCGATACTTCTTTTCCTTTACAAACAGCAAGACCAACATAACCGTCACCATTTCCAACAACGCAGAGGACATTGAATCTTACACGACGGCCTGAATCGGTCATTCTTTGAATCATGTTTACTCCGAGTACGTCATCTGTCAAATCAGGAAGCAAGGCATCTACGATTTCTACTTCTCTAATTGGGAAGCCCGATTCAACTGCCTGTTCATAGGTCGTAACTTCACCATTCATGACCATATGCCCTAACCTTGTTCGAGGTACCCAACTTCTTAGTCCGGCGAGAGGATCTGGTCCTCTTCGACCTCTGGTCTCATTTGATTCAGACGGTGGCGCCAGTGCTGCAGCCAAACCAGGAGCAAGCTGAACTATCTCGTTATTTTCTTCTTCACTCATTACTATGCCTCCTCTATTGCTTTGATTGATTTCTGGACCTTATCGCCCATCGAGTCGTCAATATGCGCACCGTTGATTCGATCATCTTCAGGGAATACCTCCTCTCCATGAGGGATTTCTAACCCAGCATCTACCATTCCTTTTAATGCAGCAAATACTCTACTTCCTTTTGATGATGCAGATAATCCGATATCTAATATTGCTCTGTCGTGTCCAGATGAAATTGCCTTCTTCGCTAAAGCATATCCTGCCACATAGCTTGCTGGTACGGATTTTTTCGACGCATCATTCGGCCAAGAATATTTGTCAACTAAATTTTTTCCGCTAACAGACGCTAGAACGATATCGCCTTCCGGATTGAACTCGACCAACTGACATGTAGTTTGAGTATTGGATACCCTTACTACTGCTCTAGGTGTCTCCCCTCTAAGGAGTTTCATTCTTCTTCTGTAATCAGTCTCACCTTCTCGACGTCTCTTGAATCTTAATCTCTGGTTCTTACCATGTGCCATTATTCATCGCCTCCAATTTTTATGCCATCCAATCCCATGTTGGTACGCATGTGTGCAATTGAACGGTAAGAACCGCCCTTTGCTTTTCGATAGTAATATCTGTACTCACTGGGAGTCAAAGTTTCATCACCCCTCATCTCTTTGAGGACTCTACGTTGAGCTCGAATTAGACGCATCCAACGGTTTTTCTTTGGATCACGAGAGTTTCTTGTACCCTTCCTAGAACCAGGTCCTTTCCGACGACCTTTTGCTTTTTGTGCCGCAGCATTTCTTGCCCTGCCACGACTGGTTCCCTTAATCGGTCTAGCTTTAATCAGGCCTTCATCGATTAATTGCCTGATATCTGCTTTTTGGACAGCAGTACTAACTTCGTCAAGATAATCCGGATTAATCCAAACTCGGTGAACGCCGACTTCTCTCCCTTCCTTTTTTGAAAGTATTTGGGCAGCCATTCTTTTTTGATTTGAAATTATCATTGAATATCACCTTTCCTAGTTATTTTTCGGCGATTCAGAACTCTTAGACCCAAATCATCCGCACGGTCATGAATTCTAGCCCTTTTCCTATTACCTACTGTAGCGCTTATCCGAATTGCCTGGCGTTCGGGATCAAGACCCTCTAAATCACTCGGTTGATTGACAAGAATATCCTCGAAACCTGAGGGGTGAAGACCTCTAACTGCTGATATTTTTCCATACCCAACTCTTGCCATTGGAGTTCGATATTTCATATTCAATCGTTGTTTGGATTGCATACCTTTGGGTTTTCTCCATCCAGACCTTGAAAGTCGATAATATCTATACCACTCTTGGCGGCGAAACTTCGGCTGTTTCTTCATCTGAGCAGCTCTCTTGGCAAGTCTTGCTTTGGTTTCATCGTCCAAAACAGGTTTCTGCCGAGCAGTGTGGATTTCATCCCAATCGTCATCATCGAAGAAGTCATCTTCTTCATCGAATGTGTCATCAAAATCTTCTTCTTCAACAGATTCTTCAATTGGAGAATCGTTAGGAGTGTTTTCATTTAGCCTCTCTATTAAGACGCTTTTATTACCTGAGACAGGTAAGTTCGCCTCCCTCAACAATTCCTTTAATTGCGCAACAGTCATATCTTCATATTCCATACTATTACCTCCTCATGCTCCCTTTGAAACTATATATATGCCATCTTGGAATACACGTCTATCTCTTTTTTTGACTGCACAACATCTCTCAATATTTGCGGCAGTTTGCCCTACTTTCTCCCTATCAGATCCTTTCACTAGAATATCTGTTTTATTTTCAACTCGGACTTCAACTTCTCCTGGAGACCAGGGTAATTTTGCCACTCTAGGAACCTTCTCTCCGAAAAGATTCGTTACCGTTAACTGATCTCCTTGAACCTTGATGGTCATCGGGAAGTGAGAATATACTGCCTGAAGACGATATTCAAATCCAACATCAACACCTTTGACCATGTTATTTAGATGAGCATTCCATGTTCCTGCCAAAGCTCTTTCAGAACGTCTTGGAAGATTGCAAAATACTTCTATACCACCATCTGCTTGTTTGATTTCGAGCCTAGGGTGACGAAAATCTCGAGATACTGAAGTGCCTTCCTTGGCAATAGTTACATTATCGCCTTCTAATGACGCACTAACACCATCCGGTAGCGCGATATAATGTACAATTTTATCTAATTTTACCATGAATTTTCCCTCCTAGAATATGTACGCAAGCAAACGCCCACCAATTCTCTCCTTCTTCGCTTCGTAATGGTTCATTACACCTTGATTAGTTGACATTATTAGAAGTCCAAAGTCTTGTGCGGGTAGATATCTAGATTCCCACTTTTCATATTCTGATCTCTGTACAGAATATCTCGGTTTAATGATACCACAGCGATTTATAGCACCTACGAGTTCGATTCTGTAACCGCCTCCGCGGCCATCATCTAATGCCTCATATTCGCCTACATATCCTGATTTCTGCATTATTGATAACATGCTTCCTAATAATTTACTTGCTGGCCTAACTGTCACTTCATAGTGACCTGCGTTCTCCGCATTGAAAATGCGGGTAAATGCGTCATTTAATGGGTCAAATTGCATCTTTTTCTCACCTCAACTATTTTTCTTAAATCCTATACTGGGAGCAACGTCTCTGAAGCATTGTCTACACAGTCTCAGTCCGTGACGACGGATCATCCCTCGGCTACGGCCACATCTTCTACAACCAACTGTTCTTCCAATTTCTTCTCCATGATCTCTTGCCATGCTTTACTCCTCCACTATTATAATTCCAAAATTTTCTACAAACCACTGTTTGCACTCATCACGAATTACTCGATGATTCTTAGCTACCTTTGTATTACGGCGTCGACGACGTGAAACACGATGCCCGGGCCTCTCTAATACAATATTTACATCCATGCCGAAAATTCCTATATCTGGATCGTATTTCTGGTCAGGGAAATCTGTATAATCTGAGATTCCAAATGAAAGATTCCCAGATTGATCAAAGTTATAACCGGGTAATGTATTTTGACGTACCCAGAACGCGTCCTTGAGGAATGATGCCACTTTCTCGGGATCCCGCATTGTGACTTTGCAGCCTATCGGTCCACCGACCCGGGTACCTAGGTCTCGGTTGGTACTTGTAGATAGAGTCCTGACTGGTTTTTGCCCTGTTAGTAACTCCAAAACTTGTTCGGCTAACTGGAGCCTTTGACCCCCTTCTCCTACTCCAATATTTACTGTAACTTTTGTTATTCTTGGATCATTCATTGTACTTGATACACTCATTCATTCACCTCCAGAGGTATGTCTTTTTTATCACCAATTATGAAAACATAATCGGCAATCGTACCAAAATCATCGAAAGTGACTTCATTGTCTTTTGAGGAACGTTTAATTTCATGTGACCTTACTGTCGCGATCTCTCCTATGTGAGATCCGCCCGTTAAGTATGAGAGCGCTCCTTCTTCGAACTTGTGGTGTGAAATTATTTTCTGGTCCGGAAGAGAAATCACTACACTGTCGCCTGATTTATAGCCAGGATCAGTATCGAAGAGAATATTCCTTCCGTCGTGGAGATGCAATTGGGTTTTACCCCCTGATATCGTAGTTTTGCCCGTGACTCTGCAAATCTTTGAGGATGCCTCTTTGGCAGTAATTGACCTGTATCTTAACTTGCCATTAGTATCCAAAATACATCGATAATGGTACTCTCCAACAGTCAATACATCCATCAACCCAACTCCTCGGCCGAGGGCGGTTTCAATTCTTCCATCAACCATGATTTTTCGTGAGTGAAGAATCTTCTTTGCTTCCCTTCTGTTGTGAGCTACTCCAATAACGTCACGTAGAATGATTCCCATGGGCATGCAATTCTCGATACTGTGACCACATGGATCTGGTTTTTGAACCCAAACCGTTGTTTTTCTTGGCAAAGGCCAGCTTCGTGGCATCATTAAACGCTTGATATGGCTACTACTCATTCCTGTACCCCTCCTCTCTCAATTAATTGTTTGATTCTTACTGGATCTCCTTCGTACAATGTGGTTACTACTAAGTTTGAAGGGTGAATCGGAATTGCTTCTTCCTTCCCATCTGCTGTAGTTATTGTTAGACCATCAACAAAAATGCGGCCGCTTGAAGTATCTACTCTGTTTACTTTTGATTTAAGTCCTGCACGCCCTCTAGATTGGCCCAGTCTTTTTCCTTTGGAATCTGATTTCGTGCTATTGGGATTTCCAAAGTCTCCTCGTAGAATTTCTACTTCATCTCCTACACGTACAGTTACTGTGCGAATATTCTGTAGGTTTGGATCATTTGTTAGTAAACGTGCTCTCATTCGCTTGCGCTTTACATGGATTGGAGCCTTGCTCTGAGAAAGGCGATTTTTTCCTGGATTCTTTGTTGTCATTCATTTCACCTCATACAATTTGTTTCGCTGTTGCGGCTATTCTAGGCCATCGCTCAGCTGCCTCTCTACTAACTGGACCCTTTATGTCAGAACCCTGAACGTCTCCACGTTCATTGGTTAAGACACAAGCATTGTCTTCAAATCTAGCCCATGTACCATCTACTCTACGGAAAGGTCTAGACTGACGAATAATTACCGCTGTGAAGATTTGTCTTCTGGTTTCAGGAGTACCTCTACGGACGGTCACTCGAATCATGTCCCCTACACCTGCTGCAGGGTATCTCCCAGCTACTCCTCCTTTCTTTAACACGTTAATTAATTGAACAACTTTTGCACCAGTATTGTCCGCACAATCTAATTTAGCCTGTGTTGGAAGAGCCTTAGTCACTTTACTTGAGATTCCCTTCATTTTTAATCACCTTTTTCAATTACGCAGAACTTTACCGTCTTGGATAACGGTCGACATTCCATGATTCTTACAAAATCCCCAGGATTCACTTCTCCTATACATGAAGGAAGATGGGCAGGATATCTTCTAGTTCGCTTTTCATATCTTTCATATTTTTTCATATAACGAGTCATCTCTCTTTCAACAATAATTGATCCTGACATGTTATTTGAATAAACAGTACCTTCAATAATTTGTCCACGAACTCTAAGACTACCATTGAATGGACAGTTTTCATCACCATCCCATTCGCCTTCGGGCGTCTTTACATCTACTCCAATATCGCGCATTTTAATTTCTCCTGTATTTACGGTTTATTCGATTTTCTGGCCTTTGAGTTACCGTAAAACCCTCAATGGCATTTTCTTCTGAATCGATTGTGAATTTAATTACATCTTTGGCTAAGGTTTTCTTACCATTTGATGTTTGTACAATTATTGTACGACGAGTTTCCTCTATGACTTGTCCTGTAATGCCTACTAAACCTGGGTCATTAGATTCCATCACTCGAATATTCTTTGTGAGGAATGGCATATGCATTGAATCTGACATTATCGTACCTCCACTTGATATCCATTTTGTTCGAGAACTTTTGCGGCTCTTTTCTTATGTTCTCCTTGAAGTTCAATAGTTCGATCTTTGACTGTGCCACCAGCTGCACACGCACCTTTCAGTATCTTGGCGAGTTTATTGATATCAATTGCCACATCATCAATTCCCTCAACTATTGTGACCATTTTACCATACCTCCTTCTAACTACTGAAATTATTGCTTTTTGTTGTTCTTTTGCTATTTCTTGGCAAATACATAACTCATCTGGTAAACCACATAGATTGCATATGCCTGCCATTTATTTCTACTCCTGCGAATCCTCGTTCATCTTTGTTAGTAAACGAGCAATACTACGTCTTGTTGCTTTATACGATCCTGCATCGGACATTGAGCCTCCCAATGCTTGTTGGGCTCGTAGTTGAAGCATTTCTTCACGCAGTTCTTCCAATCGGCGTTGTCTTTGCTCGACATTCATGCCATCAATTTCTCGGGACGAAAGATGTGTCATTCATTCTTCCTCCTTTGACTCATTATTTTCAATGTCGGCCATTTTTTGTAGTACGGAATCAACTACTTCTTCTGCTTCTAACTCTGTTGATTCTTCGGACGGAGCCTCGATCATCGAAACTTCCGCAATCGGATCAAGTCCTACTTCATGGCGTTCATGGATATTAATCTCATGAGGTAATTGTACACCTTTACGCATGATTCTAACTGTACAACCAATTGTACCCAGTTTCTTTACACAAACAGAAAAACCTGTGTCCATGAATTCTAGTGCAGTCTCGCCGCAGAACTTAATGTGCCCCTTCTGGAACTTTTCTACTCTGTGCCTTGCACCGGTAATCTTTCCAGAAATAATTACTAAACATCCTCTAGCACCAGCATCCATAATATTTTGCGCAGTACTATGGCCTGCTCTGCGGAAGAACCAACCTCTTTCCAAGGAACTGGCTAATCGGCTGGCCATTACCTGAGCATTCAGACGTTGTTCCTCAATCTCAGTTACTTCAAGATGTGGGTTTTCTAGGTTAAAGTCTTCTTGCAATCTACGTTGAAGTTCATGGATTACTTTTCCTCTTCGGCCTATCACGCGGCCGACTTGCTCAGCATGAAGTGTTACTTTTGTTCCTTCTGGCGTTCTATTAAAGTCTAGTCCTCCAAAGCCAGCGCGTTCTGTTTCTTTGAGTAAGTACTCACGCACAAGTTGACGTTCTACGTTTCTATTAATGAAAGTTCTAATCGTGTTTTGCTTCATTTATTACACCTCAGAATTCGTCCTCTTCTTCTTCTTCACCGAAATGTTCTAAGAATATTTCAATATTTACTTGATAGTGATTTTCAGGAGTTGCGCGCCCTTGAGCTCGAGGTCTCCATCCACGATGGATCTGGCCTCTGTGTGATGCAAGATGGGTAATGACCATCTCATCAGGTTCTATAGAATCATATCTCTGACGAGCATTGTCCATTGCGCTATTAATTAACTTAATGAAAACTTTTGATGCTTTACGTGGGTATTTTCCAGGACCCATTTTGCCTTTCCTATGACCTGCCATTGTATTCCCGCCTCTTCCTCTTCGTGTTCGTCGGGTGTAAGGGATTGCTTTTTTCTCAGCAATTACATCTTCTAAATATGAAATTGCGTCAGCTGCATTCATTCCCCGTAGAGCCTTAGCGATGTGAAGGCAATGTTTTTGATGAACATCAACATTAACAGCGCGCGCTGAGACTAAGTTCGAGCCTTCGAGAAGTTGTGTGTATCCTGATTGTGATTTACCTGTTATTCTACTCATATTTTCACCTCACTTCAATGCCACGTGTGTAGAAGATCTAGTAGCACCAACACCCGGTCCGGTGTGAGTTACAGAACTTCTAGTCATGGCGAATTCACCCAGTGCATGACCTATCATTTCTGGAATAATTTCTACATTTACGAAATCCTTACCATTGTGGATTCCTATCGTTGTACCAACCATTTCAGGTAGTATATACATTCTTCTAGAGTGTGTTTTTATGATTTTTCCTGAAGTATTTCTTCTGATTTTTTCAAGTAATTTTTCACAATCGAGGTTCAGCCCACGAGATAATGACCTCTTAGCACGAGCAGGCATTAGAGTTGCTATACAGATAGCACTCATATCATCCTCAGGAGGGTAGAGGGGCATTTGTTTCAATTCTTCAATTGTATAACCTCTCCATAGGAACTCTTTCTTTCGACGTTCAGATATTTGAGAACGACGTTTTCTAGCTTGACGACGTGCTAATTTAGGGGAACGGAACATTTTCTTAGATTTTCTTGCCATACTTATACCTCCTCATCTTTTACCCTTACCCGACCTCGACCAGTCCTTCTAGGTGCGATATTTCCGACCTTTTTACCAGGCGGAGAATTACGGCTTACCGAGTTGGGTCCATGAACTGCTTGATGGTTTCCACCACCATGTGGGTGATCGACTGGATTCATAGCAACACCGCTGACAGTCGGGTACAGCTTGCCGCGAGCCTTTGCTCTGTAGTGAGCAGCCCCGGCTTTCATCAATGGCTTTTCGGTTCGTCCGTGACCGGAAAGTACACCTATTGTTGCACGGCACTTTGCATTTAGTTCTTTCAAACGACCGCTTGGGAGTCTGACTCGAACCTTGTTTTCCATCCTAGTCTCTAGTATTGCGGAGTTCCCTCCTGAACGGGCTAACTTACCTCCATCTCCGGGTCTTAATTCAACATTGCATACGGGAGTTCCTTCTGGTATTTTGTCAAGAGTCGTAACATTGCCTGGTCTCAGGGAAACATTATCTCCGAAAGCAATATTTTGGCCGACTGCTATTCCCTCAGGAGCAGCCATGTGACTTACCATACCATCCTCAAATTTAATTTTAGCGAGTGGAGTTGTGTGCACCGGGCTGTGTACTAAATCAACCACTTCCGCTATTTTCTCACTAACTCTAGGGAGTTTATTCATTGCAGGGAATCTATGACTTGATACTTTATTTTTAGGACTTGAGCCTCTACGTTGTGATCTTGTTCTTTTACCCATAATCTCACCTCAGAAAGCGCCTAGTTTAAGCGCGGCCTCCTCTGCATCATATCCTTCAGCAAGCCTGATGCTTGCGTGTTTACCAGTGATTGTTATTTTTGTATTCACCTTGGCTACTTTAACGTCTAATAGTTTTTCAACAGCCTCGCGAATTTGTGTTTTGGTTGATTCTCGACGAACTATGAATTCAAGTCGATTGTTATTCTCTCTGAAATTGTTCTCTAAATCAGCAACCCTGCGTGCTTCCAAAGTTTTTTCGGTAATCCAGGGCATCAATATTACATCATAAGGGTTAACCATAGTAAATCACTCCATCGCCTCTATCGCTGACTTAGTCCATACTGTTAGCCTGCCTAAGTCTCCACCTGGTGCGAGATCTTCCGCACACAAATCATTAGCTGCCACAACATCGACTCCGGGTACGTTTCTTGCGGCTTTGTGAAGACCATCTCGATTTGCAACCACAAGTAACACACTTTTTGGAGTTCGATACTTCCTTCCTCTCATTGTACCTTTACCCGCTCGGATTTTTCTACCAGATTTTGCTCTAGTTAGATCGGCTCCGAGGCCCAGACCTTCCATCATGGCGACAAACTTTCTTGTAGAGTTCTGCAGGGGTAAAGATTCAACATCGAATTTTTCTACAGATCCTTCACGGGATTCTGTGTAAGAATCAATTATTATTGGGAATCTCATATTTTCATCAAAGTTATGGCCACGAGAAGAAACTATTTCTGGATTAACGCTTGCTGCGATAGCAGAATTACGAGCTAATTTTTTCTGTTTACTGTTCAATTTTTGTGACCAATCTTTAGCAACTTTGGGACCATGGGCCCTTCGTCCACCACGTGTATGCGGGTTTTGAGCACCTGTCCTTTGACCAGTTTTTCTCATGATTCTTGAGACTCCACGACCTTTTCCCCACCATTCTACAGAATGTTTCATTCCTGGTTGAGGAGCGCGCTTTCCATCGTGTTCATTATGACCATAAGGCTGTCTACGATTAGCTCTGGAAGCATGAACTGCAGATCGAACTAAGTCTTCTCGAATTTCTGATTCAAAGACCGAAGGCAGTGTAATTGCTTTGCCATCAGTTGTTTCTACAACATAAGATTCTGCAAGTAGACCTGCATCTAGCTCTTCTTGTTCTACATTGGACTGCAAATTGTATGTTTTTACTTTCATCTATTCAGACCCCCTGCTTAGAAGATGTACTAACGTAGGTCAGATCAACTTCTGGTTTGCTGGCTCTAGGCCTTATAGCATCCCTGAATCTCAACATGCGTTTTGCAGGACCAGGAAGACTACCTTCGATAATCATGTAATCATTTGAAACTTCTCCGTAGTGTAAGAAACCGCCTTCAGGAGTGATATCTGATTCATCGGGTTTTGATATTCTCAAGACTCTTTTATTCATTTCAGTCCTTTGATGATAACCTGTCTGGCCAGCCTGACGGATTGTTTTCCTGACATAACCTGTACCGAAATCTCCCATGTTTCCACCCTGTCTTCGGCGTTTGCTATTTTTATGGCTTAGAAGTTTAATTCCCCACCTCTTGATAGAACCTTGCCAACCTTTCCCTTTCGTAACACCGATGACGTCTATTTCAGTTCCGGTATTATATACATCCGAAACAGTGATTGTTCCCCCTAAACGTTCTTTGGCCCAGTTTAATTTCTCAATATTATCGCCCCCGACCAATCCTACTTCCATTATTTCAGGTGTTTTGCTATTCACACTCTTCACCATTGCAGGTTGAGTTGCGACTATGAGGCGAACATCACAAAGATCTGAATTTATTAAAGCATCGAAAGCAGCTTCTGATGACCCGCTACTTCTACCGGGTATCCTTCCAGCTCTCTTCTCAGGTTTACGCCCTTCTTCTGCATCACGCTCACCACGTGTTTGATTAGCAAAACGAGGCATTAGTCCTTGTGGGCCTTCATCTGATGCGTTTATCCAAAACTCTCCAGATGTTTGCATGCCATATGGAGTCATTTTGTATCCTCTTACTGCCAGAACGCTCATTGGAGGAGCTTCTACGACCGTTACAGCCTTTCTAATTTCTTGGCCTGCAGAAGTTGAGTGGGGATTTGTATCTCTAATCAGTACGTGAGTCATCCCTGCCTTCCAACCGGCAAATCCTTGTACTCTTATCTCTGTTGCGTCTGTTTCCGGCCATGATGATATACGACCATACGGTCTAATTGCCCTTTTTCTAGGGCTAAAGCCCATGCTACCACGACGGGGTTTACTACGGTCAGCCATTTTTGCTTCCTCCTTTTAATTTACCAACTTCATGCCGCTTTACGGCACTTCCGCAGGGCTCTTAACGCTAGGGAGATACCGTGACACCGAACCAAAAACACGAATGTGATTTTGGTGTGCGGGTTGCTTTTGCATTGCCCTATAGTGTCTGGTACCTCACGTTGTGAGCGGCCTTCCGACCTACCATCCCTATATGAAAGAATCGGGAATGAAAAACTACGCTCAAACTGGGATTAAAGAAAAAGGCGAGCTGTGTAACTATTTTGAACCCTGTCCCTGAGGTCATTAACCTATGAGGCACGAGGTTCAACATAGCGAGTTGGTTGAAGGCTCGGTTGATGCTCGCGCATATCAACTAGAAGCGGTAGATGAGGCACTCGCCGGTTCTATGCTTCTTGTGTTACCAACAGCAGCGGGTAAAACCGCCGTTTCTTGGATGTTAATTGCGGAAATACTCGAAAGAAGGAATGGATGGGTACTGTTTGTCGCACCGACAAGTGCTTTAGTTAATCAGCATCTAAAAGACTTAAACAAAGTCATCAAAAATGTAGATGCAATTTCAATTACTGGAAGTAATATCCCCAAAAAAAGAAAAAGTTTATGGAAAGAATCCAGGATAATCGTAGCAACTCCTCAGGTTGTTCGCAATGATGTACAAAATAATTTATTATCCTTGGAAAAATGTTCATTACTAATACTAGACGAAGCACACCACTCAACTGGTAAACATGCCATGGTTCAATCAGCTGAAATGTTCAATATGTTATCAAAATCAGGCCTAATATTAGGTGCCACTGCTAGCCCTGGTTCCAATTCAACAATCATCAATGAGATTTGCAGCAGACTAAATATCCAAAGAATACATATCAGGAAAGCAGATGATCCTATGCTAAAAAATTATTTATCCGGTCTGGAAATTCAAGAGATATTAGTCAATGTACCTGATAAGATAAAACAATTAGTAATTCCCTTGCAATTGTGGATTGATGGTATTGTAAACAGGGAAAGAAGGCTTGGGATGTATGTAAGAACCGGCCCTGCCTCATTTGGAGGACTTAAAGAAGCCATGAATCGAGCGCAACACTCAATTAAATTAGGTGAGGTAAGAGGGTATACCTCAGTATCCAATTTAGCTACTGCTATGACACTGAATCATCTTATTAACCATCTCCTTACTCAAGGAATAACTGCTGCAAGAGAATTTCTAGAGACATCGTCTGAAATGAAAAATAATCCAAGTAAGTCAATTCTGAAGTTTCATAAAGACCGTAGAATACTTGAATTAAGAAAATCATTAAACGAAATTGAAGAAATACACAATAAAGTCGGAACGGTGAGGAGACTAGTGAGGCATCGCTTAAGGAGAGATCCAAATAGTAAAATCATAGTTTTTGCATCCTTCAGAAATACCGTCGAATCTCTAGAAAAAGCATTACTCGGCTTGAGAGGTGTAAGGTCGATACAAATGATAGGACAGTCAGAAAGATCTGGAAAGAAAGGGCTCAAACCCAGAGAACAAATTGCTGTTTTGGATAAATTTAGAGGTGGAGAATACAATGTCCTTGTGGCTACTTCAGTTGCGGAGGAAGGGTTAGATATTCCAAGCGCAGATTTGGTAATATTCTATGAGCCAGTTGCAAGTGAAATAAGGACAATTCAGAGAAGAGGAAGAACAGGGAGGCACAGAGAGGGAGAAGTAATGGTTTTGATTGCGGAAGGAACACGAGATGAGAATATGAGGAAAGCGGCTCAGAAAAAAGAGGAAAATATGCATAGATCTGTTCAAATCGTCAGAAGAAAATTACCTCGGAAGACACATCAAGATTTATCTAATATCGGGAGTTTTAATGTAAGATCTGGAGACGAAATAATTCCTGCATCAACATTTGTTAAACTTCAGAGGGAAATTTATCGGCCTAAATTGAGAGAAATTGATACTAATGAAGTAGTCATTAGCGACTCTGATAGTATGGATGAAATCGATCCCTCGAGATTTAGACCTGTTGGTCAGAAAGGATTGGAAGAGTACGATAACCAGAAAGAATACTAATCTCCAATTACCATTACCCTTGTTCTTAGTTGAGCAAATCTAGTGTTGTGATGTCCTAATGCAAAAGACATTATTTCACAAAGATGAACAACAGGAATATTGGTTCTTAAGCCTGTTCTTTGAGATGCTTTACCTTGATATATGTCTAAAACTGAATGAGATAAATTGCAAGCACTGACAATCAGTTGTGCGCCTTCTGATTTAGCATCATTTAGAACCGAGGCAGACAATTTCAGAACAGTTGGTTCTTCCGACAACAAACTAGGTGCTCCCACACTTTGCATCCGTGAATCCCAATTTACTGATTCGCCACCTAAAGTTGTAATCAACTGCTCCATATAATTTGGATCATATACATCATCTCCTCCACAAAATCCAATTTGTTGCATGTTAGGGCCATAATATGATGCAACTCTGAAATCGACAGGATTGACTACCAAAGATTTGACCTTGTCTAGTCCTATTTCGTCGACAATAACATGCAATAGATGATTCACTGACGTTTCTCCTTGGAACTGCATACCACATGTTTTGTTTAGTACATCATTAATTTCTGCTAGCAAATTAGGGTCAGATTTTAATTCAAACAAATCTTCTGATAGGTTACCTGCAGTAGCCGCGCATGGAGTCATTATCTCTAGTCCAAGAGATTCTGCTTGTGCGAAAATTCTAGCATTTAGTGCCAGTTGTAATTTTCTGTTAGCCTGCCGAATTATTCCGGCGCCGCAACTTGTGGCACCTTCGAGATTTGTAAGCTTGATACCCAATGATTTAGCCAACGGAACCATGGATTCTGCCACTTCAGGAGAACCCGAATGAGCTGTATTCCCCGGATGGTAGGCATAATTTAATGGCATCAAAATCTACCATCCATTTCGTTAAATATGGCTATAACTTCATGATGATTTTTGATTGATGAATTAAATTGACGAGGCATCTTCCCGATGCCTGCTGGGGGAGCTATAAGTGCCAGTATGTCATTGATCATTTTTCCACCGGTTCTAGTGAAGCCAAGGACCATTCTGGCTGTGACTCCAGTAAACAGATTGCCGATTAACCCAATTGGTCCCAAGACCTGTCTGTATAGTACAGAATCATTCACTCTGCCACTACTTTTTACTGTGACAGCATACCACCAAACATGTTTCCCGTGACGACCATTATATCCAGTTCTTGCTAGTGTTGAGGTTTTACAATTAAGAAGAGCATCATGAATAATTGTGCCCTTCCCTTGCCTTCTTATAGAGGACAAATCTGTCTCGGCTTTGATACCGTTTGGGGAATCAAGAAGACTCTCGATCTCCTTCTTCTTAATTGGAGAAATACGAGGATCGTTTCTTCTTGCCCAAGCATGAGAAATGATTGATGGGCCAAAATATTCTTCCGAATGAGTTGTAGCATCTGAAGAGGAATGTAGTATCGGATAACTATGAATGTCAGTGATTGAGTGCAGGCGTGAGGCGACGAGAGGGGCCATTGAACCGATTGCGCCTTGAGGGGTACTCAATCCTTTTCTGGTGGCTGAAACCATCCATGGTTTGCTCGCCTCCCTCTTTGTCTCAAGAGCCCAATGATCTACAACCAAGTCCCTAATCACCTCAAAACCATTGAGTGGTTCTATCCTAATACTAACTCCACCATCACGGATTGGAGCCGCTTTATCTAGCCTTAGATTCCCCGGTAAAACATGTCTGCCATTTATTGTGATAGCAGTTGTTGGATCATCAACAGCCCCGTCTCTATAAGTTAGAGAGCCGTCTTGAGTATTTTTCAAGATTCTTAAAATTTCTAGAATAGACATGTGCCCTGGTAATGAACAAATCCACGTATCTTTACCAGTTGTAGAAGATGAAGGATCGTATCTGAATATACTGATTTCTGCATCTAAAGATTCGGATTTTAAATCTGGAACAATAAAACCATCTTCTCCTGAAACACCAGTCGAGTCGGAGGTCATTGATTCTTTTATTGCTTGAACCATTTCTTCATGGAATATGCCTTGACCATCTACAGCCGCCATGGACGCGAGAGCGTCTTCGGCCCAAACTTGAGATATTTTATCAAAGTCCACATCACAATCGACTCTATCAACCAATCTGGTAGCCCCTAATTCCTCGAACTTTTTATCCCACTCCTTACCGGATTCACAGAACAACTCGTACGAGGTATCTCCCAGTGCCAGAACCGAAAAATTAACTCCTGTAAGTAAACCGGGGGAAGCAGAAACTGCCTTCTTCCATAATTCCTCGGCATTATCTGGTTGTTCCCCTTCACCCCATGTTGAACAAATAATCAAAACTCTCTTTTTGGAGGATAATGATGATAGATCAAATCCATCCATGTCCGCAACTTCCGTATCTAAACCGTAGTCCGTAGATTGTTTTGCAAATTTTGCAGCAAGACCTTCTGCATTCCCTGATTGAGAACCGAAGAGAATCACCATTGACCGATCTCCATCTGTAGAAATTTCAACTGCTGCGTCTGAAGTTTTTGGTTCTGACTCCGCTTTACTAGCTACATTTCCTGTAGCGTGATTTTTTACATCTCCAACCAAACTTTCCTGAAATACTCCGGAATCATCGACTGCCCCCATCTTTGCGAGAGTTTCGTCCATCCATTGTTTGGCTGGTGCTTCGTAATCAACATCACAATCTACACGCTGATTTATTCTGAAACCTCCTTTGGACTCAAACCAAGAGTCCCATTCTTTACCGGATTCGCAAAATAAATCATATGATGAATCACCGAGAGACAACACAGAAAAATTCACACCAACCATTGAAGGAGAACCTTCAGCGTTTGCTGACGTCCATAAATCCTCGGCGTTATCTGGTTGTTCACCTTCGCCCCATGTACTACAACAAATCATGATTCTTTTTTGCCCCGCTAAATCACTAATTTGAATTTCATCCATGCCCTTTACTTTTGCTTCAAGACCGTATTTAGAAGCTTCTTTACCCACTTTAGAAGCAATATCTTCGGCATTGCCAGATTGAGAACCAAAGAGAACTAGTAAGGGACGAACGGCCGACATAGAATCACCTGTACCACTGGGGGCATTACTTCGAGTAATCGGAGATTATTGAATGTAGCGTGTTGCCGTGATTGAAATAAGTCGGTAGTATTACTTACATTCCCATTCCATCAAACTCTCCGCCATCCATCGGACTAGATGCTTTACTGGAAATCACGTCATCAATTCTAAGGATCATAACCGCTGTCTCAGTAGCCGATTGTATTGCTTGATCAACCACTCGGCTAGGCTCAAACACTTTGCTGTTGACCATGTTGGCAACACCGCCTTCGTAAACATTCACCCCAAACTCTGATTTGCCCTCAGAATGTGCTTTTCTTAGGTCAATTATAGTGTTAACAGGATCTAATCCTGCATTCTCAGCCAATGTTCTGGGTATTACCTCAAGAGCACCTGAAAATGCTTCAATTGCCATCTGCTCTCTGCCTCCTATACCTTCTGCATAAGACCTCAATGATCTACTGATTGCCGCAAGGACAGAGCCTCCTCCGGTAAGAACTGATCCATCTTCATATGCAACAGCTACAACACCAATAGCATCATCGAATGCTCGATTAATTTCATCAATAACGTGTTCAGTACCTCCTCTTAAAAGTACTGAAACACTCTTAGCGTCCTTACATCCGGTGATAAATATCATATCCGATTCGCCTATCTTCCGCTCATCAACTTTAGATGCATAACCTAAATCTTCAGAAGATAAATCATCAATGTTAGTAATTATTTTTCCACCTGTTGCCTTCGAAAGTGCCTCCATATCGCTTTTTTTAGCTCTTCTTATAGCCATTAAACCTGATTTCGACATGTAATGTTGGGCTAGGTCATCAATTCCTTTTTGGCAGATGACTACATTCGCACCAGATGACTTAATCGATTCAACTAAGGATTTTAGATAGGATTCCTCTTCATCTAAAAATTGAGATAACATATTAGGATCTGTGATTTGGATTTTCGCATCGACTTCTGTTTTCTTGACTTCTATTGCAGAATTTATGAGAGCTATTTTAGCATCATTAACTATTTTCGGCATTCCAGAATGAACTCTCTCTTTATCTAAAATTATACCGTCGACAAGTGTACTACTTCCGATTGAACCGCCCTGCTTCTTTTCTACTTTGACATCATCAAGGTCCACTGTCGTCTCCCCATCAACTTCCTGAGCGACAGATAAGACTGCTCTGACGCATATGTCTGCAAGGAATTCTTTTACTGCTCCCGCACTCTTCCCAGTCAATGCAGTTTTTGCAACTTCAGTCAGCATTTTTTCATTAGTTTCTAAAGAATGATTCTCAATTAATTCAGCAGCTTTTTCAGCAGCCAGGCGGAAACCCTCGCAAATGACAGTAGGATGGACATTTTGATCGATTAAATCCTCGCTTCTTTTCAATAATTCTCCAGCAATAACGACAGCACTAGTGGTGCCATCAAAGCAATGTTGTTCTTGCGTTTTGGCCACTTCAATTATCATTTTCGCAGCAGGGTTGGTAATGTCCATTTGCTTGAGGATTGTAGCACCATCGTTTGTTATAACTACATCACCCATTCCATCAACGAGCATTTTATCCATTCCCTTAGGGCCAAGTGTTGAGCGAACAGAATCAGCTACTGCTTTAGCAGCTGCGATATTATTGCTTTGAGCGGAACGCCCGCTAGTTCTTTCAGTTCCTTCTTTTAGGATAAATATTGGTTGTTGTCCATTGTACATCAGAAATCAGCCACCTGTATTGGGATTCCGGCCACTTAAGAGACCCTCATAAGGCCTCCCACAATGGCTTGGAATCAAAAATCTATGAATTAGGATTCATTCTGTTGATCAATCCATGCCTGCCCATAATGTACCCACTGTTCCATAGTCCATCCCTCTGGCAGTCCTGATTCTGGAATTTCTGGAGCCCCAGATGGCAGTTCTAATTCTCTTGAGGGTAATTCTTCAGATGGAACTTCTGTGACGGGGAGAGGCGGAGGTGGTTGTTTGAATATATCCTCGGAACCCCCGTACATTGAATTTGCAATCTTGTCCGCAGAAGGAAGGTCAGGAGCAGCTGGTAAGGACGGTGGATTGAAATTATTACCTTGACTGTATTCGTAATCATCAAAAGTTGAAACTTCTTCCAATGGTGAAGAGGCGCTTCGCATTATTCGGAAGGTTGCCAATAGGACTGCCACCAAGATTACTAATCCGATTAATATGAATATGATATTACCCGCTAAACCAGCATATTCCTCTGCGTTATTGCCGGAATCTACTGGATCGATTTTGAACATTTGGATACTAGCTGACATAGAAACTTTGTCAATATCCCCATCAACGTTAAGAGGTAATTTAAATATCTCTGAATTATTGTTCAAGTTTCTTAAATTTTCATCTGTAGCAGTCAAATAAACAGTAATTTCCCTGGTTGACTGAGCTTCTAATACAAAGTTTTGATCTCCTGTATCGACTCTGGCATCTACAATGTTATAGAATATATTTGAATTTCTGTCAATATCAGCTCTAAGTAACTGAGCGTCTGTGGGGTGTTCATTTACAACTGTGAAAGTGATTTCTATGTCATTACCGCCTTCTCTGATATCAATAATCGCAGGAGGAGTCAGGGTAATCCATCCTTGAGCCCCTACTTGGAAGTCTGCACTTCCGGTCCCTGAGGCCAGATTTTCAGAGGCCTGAGAAAGAACACTGGTGGCTGTCATTGATATTGTTCTGTCGCCGAAGGTCGTTGAGCCAAAAGAATATCTTACAGTTAAATTATGCGAATCCCCAGGGAGAATATACGGAGTTTTACCATCATTGAGCCCTATTGCAGATGCAGAAACATCAGAAAAGTGTTCAAATGAGATTTGGAAGGAATCTGGAACATTTCCTCTGTTCCAAATACGCCAGTTTACTGTTCTAGGATCATCTCCACCACGGAAAACTTCATCCAACATATTCAAGTCTTCAACTTCTACTAAACTAGTTTCTGGAACAGTAAGTAGCATTTGTGATGACATTTGATAATCAAGATTAGACCTACTAGAGGCTGTTAATATAATTGAATACGTTTCAGCAACAATACCATAAGGCATTGGAAGCAACATAGTAACAGAAGTATCTCCTCCAAATGGATCGATTTCGAAAGTCTGTTCCGTATTCATTTCTAAGCCTAACTTCCAGTCGGCTTGAATACTCAGGTCAAATGATTCAGGTGAATTCCCATTATTTATTAATCTAATTTCGATTAATCTTAGTGAATTATCTGCTGGAGCCACCAAATTGAAGACTTCTGGTTCGATTATTAGTTCGGAATATACTGGAATTAAGATATTAACTTGCCACTCAGCAAGGTATTGAGCCGGTGAAACTCCAGATGCGAGTAAAGTTACAGAATACGTACCTGGAGATACTTGAGGAGGTGCAGTGATAACTGCATCTATTTGTAAATCATCAGTTAAATCTAATTCTAATGTTGAAACCTCAGAGCCGTCGTAAAACCATTTAATTTCTGCATTGTCAACCCAATCGATATTTGGCCAAGCCGCATCGAAACTCCAAGTTGCTATCTGATTACCTGTGTTTCTGAAAGACATAGGGATCACACCGCTAGCACCGGGTTCCAAAGTTGCAGCAGGATTTTGTAAAGTGACCTGTCTTAATTTACTGGAATAGGCTGGCATAACTGATACAGGTAGACTCACATATTCTTTGGTGATATTTGTGATTCCATCATTTACCCAAACGTCCCAGTATAAGTCTTGAACACCTGAAGCGTCGGGAATAGTAAGATTAAACCAAGTGTCCATGTAAGTTAGGGCTGGAATGACCTTCGTGATTACGTAATTATCATGATCGACAGGGTTGTTTGAATCAATTCTCAATGGGAAATCGTACATCCACGAGCGGTTTGTAACTTCAGTGTAAAGCCTTAGTGTAATGTCAACGTATCCATTATTTTTGATATTGCAGTATAGAGATGGAGGATTTGGATCGGATGGGACTACCAAGTATGAGTTTGGAAGTGGATCATCGCAATCAAAATCCAGCGTATATTGAGGTACTTTTTCTATTGCGAAAATAATGAACGAGTCAATTTGTATTCCTTGACTTGCAAAAGAACTATTTGAGTCAAATTTGAATGCTAACGTGTATTCGGCTGACGAATGAACATCTGTCATATTCCACACCAATTGAGTCCATTCACCAGTGGTTGAGAGAGATTGAGAGGAGAAGTTGTAATATTCCTTAATTCCTCCAGAATCTGCTTCGATTCTCATCTCATCTCCTGCAGCCATCTCCCCCCAAGCATTTGTCACTAGTTGAATTGTTAGGAAATCGAAACCTTTGAGACGTGTTTTACAAAAATTGTTGCCGTAATTAGAACTCACTGCCGAGTCTAGGGTCCCTAGTCCCAATCCATGTCCTGGTTCGTTACAATTATCAAAAGGAGTAAACCAACCCCACCAAAGCCTGTCATGTCGATTACTTGCATAATTTGCACCCGGTCTTGAGACTCTCCAGTGGTTCTCTCCTTCTTCACTGGACGAGTTTTCCATTCGCCAATGGCCGAAACTATCTGGATCTGAGGATAATTGACCTGTCGAATCATATCCGGCGCCCACCCAAGTGGGGACGTTAGCCTGAAGTTGATTTGTACAATCAATCACATTGTCACCGTCAACATCGCCACAAAAACCATTCTCCATAGGATCGTTCCACATTGCAACGGGAATGTAGCGATCTAGTTCATTGTTAGATTCTGTATCGTCAGCCAACCCTCCGTCGACTATGCCTCTGAGAATTATTCCGCCTACTAAATAACCGTTCTCGTCTAATGCGCTATGAGCCGAATTTGGAGTCCAAACAAAGGTCGCCTTCAATGATTGAAAGCCCGAAAGAAGCATGCTAACATTATATTCCGCAATCATAAAGCCTACAGGATGCCAAATTTGTAGATATCCTTCAGCTGCTGCTGGTTGCCCGGAAGAGCCGGCTTGAGTGTAAGTCACATTGATTTGAATTGTTTCATCTCTCATGATATATTCAACCACTGACCCGTCGGGTTGAGTCCACTCTTTGGCATCCCTTGTTTGATTACCAACCTCTATGGAAGTTATCTCAAAATCAATCAATGATTTTGGCCCTACTTCCTCACGAATTTCATTATCTTTTAATTCTGAATCAATAAACAACGGAGATAAACTCATCATAACCAAAATTGACAACACGAAGACTGGGGTTAGCATACGCATGATTAACAATCCTCGTGGGTACCGAAATCGTGTAAGAAGGTTGGGGGTAAAAGTTTGCAAATGATTCACTCAAGAGTGTTGTTGAAAAAAGGAAAATACATTCAAAAACTGTGTATATCAACAGTCTACCTGTGAAGGACTTATGGATTAATCGAGTTGCGTAGAGAATATGGAAGGTAGGGCCAGTCTTTCTCATAGGTTAGGATTGGCTTTAATTTTGCTAATTCAAATTACTATTATTCCAATAATTGGTTTCTCTCTGACTTATTTGATTGATATAGATAGAGAAAATTTTGGAGTTTCAGTCAGAGCAGAGTTATTTCATTGGATTCTTATATCCGGACTAACATACGGAGTGATATGCCTAGCATTGGCACTCATAATCGGAGGTTTTCGTCCATCACCTGTCGTTGAAAGAGGAGGATGGTTCGCTTTTATCGGACTCAGCAGAAGGAAATACGATCCAGAACTAATTGACAGAGCCAAAATGGCTGCCTATTCAAGTCCCTACGGAAAAATGAGTAGATTAGTGGCTAACAGGATAAAAAGTGACGAATCAGAATTATTTGCAGTCCATGGAGGGTTACAATTACTTGCTGTGCCATCGCAAGTGTTATTGATTTCAATTCCACTGGTAATTATGGAAGGAATTCCAGAAGATTTAATCAGAAAAGATAGTGCATTTGAGTTAGGCATGCTTGGGTATGTTATCGGTCTGTGGGTCTCATTTAGAGTACAACCAATTATTTCATCTCAATTTGTAGGATTCGCTGCAATGTTTAGGAAAATTCTCTGGAGAATAACGAAAATTTCTTGGATTCTTCCGGTGATTATCTTATGGGCATGTGCAAGAGCGATTCTTCAGTTTTCATTGACTTCGTTAGGAATTGATATTTCTCAATGGCATGACGTGCAGTTAGAAGGTGTTATTTTGAATTTCGTTGCTCCGGAAGCACAGGTTCCTGAAACTGCAATTATTGATTTCTTAGTTGCGATTTCTGTATTGCCGATGGCGGCTTTTACCACTATCAGCGTTTTAGGTGGCTCTAATGGGCTTTCATCTTGGATGAAAGATAAGGAAGGAAATTTAGAAAACTTATCTCAACAAATTCTCCCGGAACCCAAAGAGAATGAGAGAAAATATGACGACGTCGACGACAATGACAATAGTAAAAGTGAAATCATCAAGGAAGAAACAAAAAACAATGAAGATGAAAGGATGATTGATATTCCTTTCAATTTGTTTGACTAGGTTTTACTGGGAATATTTTTTCGATAATTGTATTGAGAATTATCCATCCGTTTGACAAACAGAGAGAAAAAGCAATTGCATTCGGCCCTTGAAGATATAGGAAGATAGAAGAAAACACAAATATTGTAATACTAGCAAAGATTAGTTCCTTTAGTAAATACCAAGAAAAAAGTAATGTAACGATTCCGGAGCCGTAAGAAAGGAAAATAGTCATATTAACGCCTAAATAAGTTTTGAAATAATCTCTTCCACTCGATCCATTCCTCTTGAAATATCTTCCTGACAAATCGTGTAAGCGAATCTAAGATGCCCCTCTCCAGCCTTACCGAACGCGGTTCCAGGTGAGCAAAGAACACCTCCTTCTAACATCTTCATTGCCAATTCCTCGCTTGTATAACCAGGAATATCAAACTTAGGGAATACATAAAATGCCCCTGTTGGAATATTACAAGAAACATTCGGCATTGAGTTTAATCTACTACAAATTAAATCTCTCCGTTTTTTAAATTCAGCACACATCTCTGCTGGATAATCGCTAGCTTTTTCTAAAGCCTCTAATACAGCATATTGCATAGCATCATTACTGCATGCAGTAACGTAGTACTGCATCTTAACTAGCTGTCCCATAGCCTCTAAATCCGGAGAAAGCAAATATCCTATTCTCCATCCAGTCATTGCAAAAGTTTTAGAGAAAGAATTAATCATTATCACTTTTTCATACCCCGCACCTAAAAAAGAAACATGTTCAGAGTCATATACTATTTTGTCATAAACCTCGTCAGTTATCAACCATAAATCATGCTCCTTTGCAAATTGGACCAATTCATCCCTTTGTTTTTCATTAACATTTCCTCCGGTCGGATTGCTTGGAAAATTATAGAGAACAGCTATGGTATTTTCGTCCACTCGAGATTCCAAATCATCTATTGTAGGGACAAAACCATTTTCAAAATGGCAGGGATACATGTTTGCCTGACCTCCGCAAAGAACTACATCGGTTGGATAGAGGGGGAAGTATGGTTCAGGTATCAATACGTTGTCGCCAGGATTTACTAGCGCTAGAAATATATCTAATAACGCATTGGTTCCGCTCATTGTAATACATACATTTCTCTGGTCTAGTCCAGAGTCTCTATGATGCCAGGTTTCAGCGATTTTTTCTCTTAATTCTGGAAGGCCTGCTGTCGTGGTATATTTGTTTCTACCTTCTTCCATGGCTCTGGAAAATGCATTAATTGCTAGTGGAGGAGGTTGGAAGTCTGGTTCCCCTAATCCGAACTGTATAGCATCTTCTCCTGCTAGGTCAAACATCCGTCTAACCCCCGTCGGACGAATACTATTTGCCCTATCTGAGAAGCGCACCATGGCCTGCGGACATACGCACCGAGATATGAAAGGAATGTACCGTAGACTTCCGTCATTCTATGATTTCGGCATCCATTAAATTATTTTCCCGTGAAGTTAAAAAAGAGGAATTTCCTGAAATTTTCTGGATAATACCAAGTCTAATTGACAGAAATATAGATAGCCAAATGATCACAATGATCGCAGCCAATATAAATATCAAGCTAGAAAAATCAAATGTTGAGGAGGTTTCTCCTTCACTTTGGAATTGAACTACAACTGGAAGAGATTGTTGAGATGATGAAAACGCAACCACTTCCAATGTGTGATTGCCTGCGGAGAACTTACCTTCATCGAACTCAATATACCACTCAAATGGAGTTATTGGTCCAAGCTCAATTATCGAAGAATTGAAGTTAGCCGATACCCAATTACCTCCATCTACTCTGAAATTGACTGCATCTACAGAACCGGTTGTACTCCATGAGTGACCTACTAGTTTAACACCGTCAGTGTCGTTGAAAGAAATCAGATGATTCTGAATTCCGGGATCTATAAACTCAGTAGTCCCTGTTTCTCTAATATGAATAGCCATTGATGTAGCAGCGTATGCATCAATCATGCCAAAACCAAAATCTCTATTCCAATAAGGATCTACTTCCGGGAGACTGGGTTCACCGCGACGTTCTGCAGTTTGTTTCAAAACTTCTTTCAGTTGCATGGTAGTAAGATTTTCATTTGCCTCCCACACAAGTGCCATAATTCCCGAAACAGAGGGAGTAGCATAGGAGGTACCTGAGCCTCTACCTGTATAGGAATTACCAGAGGCATCATTGACCAAATTAGAACAACCACCACTTGTAACACAGCCTTCTGCTTGTATAATATTCGATCCTGGAGCTGTTATCTCTGGTTTGAGTTCGTTGAGTGGATTGCCATCGCCATTGTCCTTCCTTGGCCCTCTAGAAGAATAACCTGCAATAGTATCGTCTTCACGATTTATTGTATTCTGGTCATCAGTAGCTCCAACAGTTACAGACAAATCAGATGAACCCATACCTGATAGCCCATCATTATTCGGACCATCGTTTCCTGCTGCGACAGATACTATAATTCCCTCATTCATAGCTTCGTCCAAAATTCTACTGTGCATATCAGAACCATCAGAACCTCCGTTTTCGTGGCTTGTTATACCCCATGAAAGTGAAATTATGTCTATCCCATGGTACTCTTCTGAAACTCCGGGCCATTCATCGTCATGATGATCTATGACCCACTGAAGACCATTCATTGCAGATTCATAAAACTCCTGTTCTAGCAAGTAGTTTTCAAAAGGTCCAGCGCCAACATCAGTTCCAATCCTTATGTCTACCAAAGTTGCATCTGGAGCTGATCCATAATATTCTGACTGACTACCATCGGCCTCGATACCAGTGGCGCTGGCCATTCCCATACACGCCGTTCCGTGTTGATTCGCATCATCTGGATCGAAAGAACCATCATCTTCCCTAAGTGGATTTGAAAGTAAGCAGGTAGGGTCTGTATGAACATAACAAACCGCGTCATATCCAGCAATAAATTTGTCACTGAGTCCAGGATGTTCATTATCGACTCCTGTGTCAACTAGAGCAATATTCATTCCATTACCACTTACTCCTAGATCCCACGCGCCGGGACTGTAATCCGTAGAATTTCTCGCTTTGACGGCTGAAGTTTGTATATCCCCGTAAAAAATTACTGAACCGTATCTTTCAATCATTACAACTCCATCAAGATTAGAAAGTAATGGTATCTTATCCACAGACACGCTACCGATTAAAAGAGCATCAACAGATGGTAGCCTAAGGTTCACGTTGATACCCAAGTATGTTAGGGATTGAATATCGGATTCAGTTACTTCTCTGGAATATGACAAACCCAGATTTACATTTCCGGTTTCATTCGAGAGAGAATCATGAACACCATCCCTGTCCAAGTCTGATGTAGTAACCACCCACCAAGGAATGGAATCATCCCATGGAATATTTTCTTGACTCGGAATCTCAGTTGTTTGGTTCGCATTAATTATCAAAAACTCGTCTAAAGGATCACTAGAATGATCTCCTTCTGCTATACTTCCGGTTAATGGAATTAATAACAACAAAATCTGTAAGATTGCCACCACACTTCGGTTCATGGATCAACCCAAGTATAATTTATCCTTCAAACCTACCCTCTGTAGTATTCTATCATTGACAAACTTAGAATGCAGTGGTGGGGGCACTGGGATTTGAACCCAGATCAGCGGGTATCTTCCGCTTAGCGTGCACTTGGCAATTGCACGCTCTCGGGTTGCGACGGGTCAGTGCTCCAGTTGGTCATCAATACCATCAGATCACTTATTCGTCGTCATTCCCGTGCAACTGGAGCCC
>Ga0163110_10000201_pt1 | contig 26961 bp, 19 predicted proteins | sample CRUFie1St17metaG_FD_108703 | JGI IMG/M metagenome (GOLD analysis project Ga0163110, IMG submission 108703) | Marine microbial communities from the Costa Rica Dome - CRUD Field 142mm St17 metaG | ecosystem: Environmental > Aquatic > Marine > Oceanic > Photic zone | place: Costa Rica: the Eastern...
AAAATTACAACCGATGAAGGTTATTTTGCTGAAATTGAAAAGATTGATGAGGTAATTGATGATTCAAAGTATGAGAGAGACCTTCTTTCGACTATTAAAAATCAGTTTACTGAATTTGTCTCAGTTTCAAGGAAAGTTTCACATGAAATAATTAATCAAGTTGAATCGATGGGCAGTTTATCAAAAGCTGTTGATGTAATTTCTTCAAACATTCACTTATCAATAAAAGACAAACAGGAAATTCTAGAAAAACTTGACGTTGTAGAACGTTCAGAATTTCTTTCTAGTCTTCTGGAAGCTCAAATTGAGCTCATCGAAGTCGAGCAAAGAATCCGTGGTCGAGTCAGAAAACAAATGGAAAAATCTCAGAAAGAATATTTTTTGAATGAGCAGATTAAAGCAGCTCAAAAAGAACTTGGAGATATTAGTGAGGAGAAAAGCGAGCTCGATGAAATCGCAAAAAAAATTGAAGAAACAAAACTTTCTAAGGAAGCGCTTGAAAAGGTAAATACTGAGTTTTCTAAGTTAAAACAAATGTCACCGATGTCAGCAGAGGCTACTGTGGTGAGAACTTATATTGAAACAATTCTGGATGTCCCGTGGGGCAACTCAACAAAAATTAATCTCGATCTAAAAAAAGCAAAAGAAATATTAGACGAAGATCACTACGGACTGAAAGAGGTGAAAGAGAGAATACTCGAGTATCTTGCGGTGCAGAAAAGAGTGAGCAAAATGAAAGCTCCTGTTCTGTGTTTTGTGGGACCACCGGGGGTTGGTAAAACTTCCTTAGGAGAATCTATTGCAAGAGCAGTGAACCGAAAGTTCTCAAGATTATCTTTGGGTGGTGTAAGAGACGAAGCAGAAATAAGAGGGCACAGAAAAACTTATATTGGGTCAATGCCTGGAAAAATAATTCAGAAATTATCCAAAGGCAAAGTTAAAAATCCACTATTCCTGCTTGATGAAATTGATAAGGTGGGTATGGACCACAGAGGAGACCCAAGCTCTGCACTTTTAGAAGTATTAGACCCTGAACAAAATAATACTTTTAATGATCACTACTTAGAGGTTGACTATGATTTATCAGAGGTTCTATTTATATGTACTGCCAACTCATTAAATATTCCACCACCACTGCTAGACAGAATGGAAATTATAAGATTGCCTGGTTATGTTGAAGATGAGAAATTAAATATCGCTAAAAATTATCTTGTCCCAAAAAATAAGGAAAAGAATGGCCTCAAAGAAAAAGAGATAACCTTTAGTGATAATGCAATCTTAAAAATTATCAGGAACTATACCAGAGAAGCAGGGGTAAGAAATTTAGACAGGCAAATAAATAAAGTCTGTAGAAAAAAAGTTAAGGACTTATCTTTAGGAGCTAAAGCGACAAAATTAATTGATAACAGAGTTGTCAGAAATATTTTAGGTGCAGAGCCTTTCAAATATGGTCAGCACGACGCAGAAAATTCTTTAGGACAAGTAAATGGGTTGGCTTGGACTTCTGTAGGTGGTGAGCTATTGCAGATAGAAGCCGCAGTGACATCAGGAAAAGGCAGGGTTATAAAAACAGGTTCACTTGGAGATGTTATGCAAGAATCTATCCAAGCTGCTTTAACTGTTGCAAAGAATATTGCAGTTGATAAAAAAGTTTCTTCTGAATATTTTGAGAAACATGACATACATATTCACGTTCCAGAGGGAGCAACACCAAAAGATGGTCCTAGTGCAGGGATTACAATGTGTACTGCAATCACTTCACTTGCAACTAAAAAGAAAGTAAAAGCTGATTTAGCTATGACAGGTGAAATAACTCTCGCGGGGAAAGTGTTAAAGATCGGTGGATTGAAAGAAAAACTCATCGCAGCTAAGAGAAGTGGAATCTCAAATGTAATAATCCCTGAAGAAAATTTGGGTGATTTAGAGGAAATTGAATCAAACATACTAAAAGATTTAAAAATTATTTCTGTTAAAAATATCAAAGAAGTATTGAAAGAGGCGCTTGTTTAGAGCATTCCTAACCAACAAAGTCAAGAAAAACCCCCTTAAATAAAGTTACTAAATTTAGCAGAAAAATCTTGATTTATTGATTTTTAGGGTCTAATGTTATTAAAAGCCTGTAACAAGGCATTTTGAGGAGATTTTATGAATAAGGCTGATTTAATTGACATGGTTGCCAGCGAGACTGGTAGCACAAAAGTTGATGCTGCTAAAGCATTAGACGCTGTTGTAGATGCTGTGACAGGTGCACTTGCTAAAGGTGACTCTGTATCATTAGTAGGCTTTGGAACATTTTCTGTTAGACACAGAGCTGCTAGAGAGGGAATTAACCCACAGAATCCATCACAAAAGATTCACATACCTGCAGCAAACGTACCAGTTTTTAAAGCAGGTAAAGCACTTAAAGCTTCAGTAAACTAATTTAACTGAGTGATCAGTTTCTTACGGGAGAGGCTACAAGGAATTGTAGCCTTTTCTTTTCTAGGTCTTGTTGCCCTAACGTTCGCGTTCCTGGGGCTGCCTACATTTACGCAAACTTTTAATACTAATAACTATGCTCAAATAGGTGACTACGGCATTTCCCAATCTGAATATTTCAGGACCAAATCACAAGTTGAGCAAAGTTTAAGAGATCAATTTGGAGCTGGTGTAAATTTTTCAGATCCAACAATAATAGATGCTGTCCAGAATTTAACGAATAATTCGTTAATAGAAAAATACACTCTTATTAACTTTTTTGACGATTTAGATTTAGATATTCCTCTTAATTATGTTGAGAATGAGCTTTCAAAACTTGAAGCATTTCAACTTGATGGAGAATTTAATCAAGATCTGTTTAAGAACTATCTTATAAATTTTAATTTAACAAAGGATGATTTAGTTGAGGACTTTGAATCTGACTTGAAATTAAATTTGGCTGTGCAACTTTTAAGTGCAACATCAAGTTCTTATGACAAGCAAATAGATCAATATCTTGATTTACTTACAGAGAGAAGATCAATAACTTTTGCGAACTTAAATAATAAAAACATTTCTGATGATTTTGATATTACTGAGGAAGCTTTATCCTTTTTCTATAATGAAAACCTTTCGAATTATTTAATTCCTGAAAAAAGATCCTTTTTAACTCTAGATTTAGATATTAATACTCTAGATTTAATAATTGAAGAAGAGGATGTGCTGAATGCTTACAGTTTATTTTCTGAAAATACACCTGCACCTGAGAAACGAATATCTCATATTATGGTTATTGGTAGCAATTATGAAAATTCTGATGAATACCAGTCAAAAGTAAATGAAGTTGAAAGCTTGCTTGAAACCAATGATTTCTCAGAATTAGTAACTAACTATTCGGACGATTTGGGCACCATTGACGTAAATGGTGATCTAGGCTTTACAAACGGGGAAGTATTCCCAGAAGAATTCGAAAATATAATTTCAAGCCTTGAATTAGGAATGATTTCAAGTGCAATTTCTTTTGAAGGTAATAGCCACTTTTTGAAAGTCACAGAACTTAAAGGTGGTGAGACTATTTCGCTCGAAGATAAAAGATCTGAACTAACACAAGAATTAAAACAGATAAAGTTTGAAGACAAGGTCGCGCAAGTAGCAAGTAATCTTACTTTTTCAAATTTTACAAAAGAAGAGGCACTTTCTTATGCCGAAACTAATAGTATTGCTATGAATGACATTGTAGGAATTTCTGTTGATAGTCTTCCATTTTCAGAAGAAAATTCAGCAGCTGTAATATCAACAGAAGTTGGTTCTTGGTCAAGTCCGCTTGAAGTTTCCTCTCAGAATTATAAGTTTGTTTATGTATATGAATCTGAAAATAGTTCATTTATTCCATTCGAAGAAGCTAAGGCTTCTGTTCAAAATTCCTTATTAGAAGAATTAAAATCAAATGCACTGGCAGATATCTACGCAAGCACAACGGAATTTGAGCTCAATGAAGATAGTCTTGCTCAAACATTAAATGTAGTTAACGTAAAAGTAGAGAATTTTAAAGGAATCAATCGATCAACATCATTATTATCGAATGCACTTGTGGGCGTAATCTTTAATGACCCAGATGTAGGTGTAATAAAGAAAGAGTTAACTCCAGAAGGTCTAATTATTTATATGGTTGAAGACAGAATGAAAGGAGATAGTGAGGATGTTTCAGAAGAAGATCGTTTATCAATTATTCAAGAATCAAGAAGATCAAATTTACAGCTGATTTTCAATGACTTGAGAGAAAAATATAACTTTGATGAGACGATATCAATTAGTAATCAATTTGCTAATCAAAACTCGTAGCCTGAATATTATAGCCGCCGTCAACATAAATAGTCTGACCTGTAATACCACTTGATAAATCACTCAACAAGAATGTAGCAGTATTTCCTACTTCTTCGGCAGTAATATTCCTCGCCAAAGGTGTGTTTGTTCCATGTTTATTAAGCATAGATTTAAAACCTTTTATACCAGAAGCAGCTAAAGTTTTAATGGGACCAGCAGATATTGAATTTACTCTAATTCCTTTTGCTCCAAGTGTAGAAGAGAAATACCTTACGCTTGCTTCAAGACTAGCCTTAGCCATACCCATAACATTGTAATTTGGTGTCGCTTCCTGTGAGCCAATATATGTCAAAGTAATGATAGAGCTACTATCGCTCATATGTGGGTAAGCTTCTTTAATAAGCGCTGAAAAACTATATGAACTCACATCATGTGTAATTTGAAAACCCTCTCTAGTTATGCAGTCCTCAATATTTCCTGATATTTGATCAGCTGGTGCAAAACCAACAGAGTGAACAATTCCATCAATTTGGCCCCACTCACTGACAGCTTTTTTAATAAGCTCTTCTATGTCATCATCCTTTGAAAGATCACATATTTGCGTGAATTTTCCATTATTTTCTGATGAGAACTCATTTATAAATTTATCGAACCTCTCATTCTGATAGCTGAAACCCAGTTCTGCACCATTTTTTGCTAAGGAGCTTGAGATTGCAGCTGCAATTGAATATTTGTTTGCTAACCCTACAACGAGTATTTTTTTACCTTTAACCATGGGTGAATTATAGTTTATTTTTTGTATTTATAAAATTTTACAAAAAACGCTTGAAACCCTTATTTTTTGCAAGAAAAATCAAATTTTATTGAATATTTAATGAAAAATGCGTTTTTTGTGACATTTATGTTGCTAAAAAGTATCTTAAAACCGGCAAATTCGGTATTATTGAAGCATATTAACTTTTTAAAAAGGTATTAATATGAATATATTCAAATATTTATTGAGCTTGCTCGTGCTAGCTACTTTTTCTTTGGGTGTTGTAGCTCAAGAAGAAGATGGTGATGTTGAGGAAGTTGTTGTTACCGGTTCAAAGATTAAAAGTTCAGACCTTTATTCTTTCGCACCAGTGACAGAAATTACTGCAGAAGATATTGCAGTAACGGGTAAAGCCTCAATCGGTGAAATCCTTCTAGAATTACCTAGCCAAGGTTCTGGTCTATCCAGAAACTATAACAATGGTGGTTCTGGTGCGGTTAGAATCGATATGAGACATCTTGGTTCAGGTAGAAACTTGATCCTTGTTGATGGCAGGAGATGGGTAAACTCAGGTCAAGGAGCTAATGGTTCTGTTGACTTAAACTCAATACCTTCTGCTATGGTAGAAAGAGTTGAAATCCTAAGGGATGGTGCATCTGCTGTTTATGGCTCAGATGCGATTGCTGGTGTTATCAACATCATCACAAAAGATGATTACAGTGGTACAGAAGCAACATACCAAACGGGAAAATACTTTGACGGTGGTGGTGCATCAGAAGTGATGACATTTACTGTTGGTGAAACTGATACTAAATCTTCATTCGTTGCAGGTTTATCCCTTGTTGACTTAGAGTCTCTAAGTAACGCAGCAAGACCAGAAACAAATGCAGCACCAAGTTTTGGTGGTTCATCTGGTACACCTCAGGGTAGATTTGCTTATTCAGGTGTTGTTGGAGATTGTTCTAACTTTACTGTTTCTGAAGGTACTTCTGGTACAAACCCAGTAACAGACTTCAGATGTTGGACAAGTCCAGACGACAGATTTAACTACAACCCTTATAACTATATTGAAACTCCAAGTAAAAGACTTAATGCTTTTGCAAAGATGACAAGAGAGTTAGAAAGTGGTCAGTCAGTTAGATTGGATTTCATGTATCAAAAAAGAGATTCAGACCGTCTTTTAGCTCCAATGCCAGTTTTCTATGGTTTTGGTAGTTTTGGTGGTAATGAAGGTATTGGTGCTGGAAACCCATTCAACCCATTTGGAATAGAGTTTTGTGATTTAGCTGGAAAAACTAATGATGGTAGAGACTGTACAGACGAAGTTCTTGGTGCAGGAAACTATGCTATCGGTTGGTTTGGTAGAAGAATGTTAGAGACTGGTAACAGACTCTATACAGATGATATTGAAACTTACAGAGCAATGGCATCATTAGATGGCATGGTAATGGGTTTTGATTACACAGCTTATTTCTCAAAAGCAACAAACAACTCAGTTGTTACAACTGATGGACTTATCGATACAGGTTCTCTAAAGAGATCACTTGCTTCAGATTGTGGTCCTGATGGAAATGGTGTTACATGTCTAAATATTTTCGGTGGCCAAGGCCCTGATAGTGCTTACATCGGTAACAACCTATGGTCAGGTTCAGGTTCTATTACTCCTGAAATGGCTAGAGCAATTACTTTCCAAGCTAAAAATGCTGGTGGTAATGAAATGACAAACTATGGTATTGACCTAACTGGTGAATTATTCGTTAACCCACAAGGTTACGATGTTCCTGTTGCGTTTGGTTACGAGCATAGAGAAGAAAGTGGATTTAATTTCCCAGATGCCTTTATTGCTAAAGGTCTTTCTTCCGGTAACGCAAACCAGCCAGTTGAAGGTGGATTTGAAGTTGACGAACTATATGGCGAAATCGTTTATAAAGTTGCAGACTTCCTAGAGTTCACTGCTGCGTCAAGATACTCAGATTACTCAACATTTGGTAATACAACAAACTCTAAATTCGGTATGTTGTTAACACCAATGGAAGGTCTAAAAGTTAGAGCTACAGTAGCTGAAGGTTTCAGAGCTCCAAGTATTGGTGCTTTGTATAGTGGTAATTCAGATAGTTACCCAGATCTTCAGGATCCATGTGATGTAAACGCAGATAACTTCACAGGTAATGCTGACGGAACTCAAGTAGGACAGTGTCTTGCTGACGGAGTACCAGCTGGATTTACTCAGCCTAATACACAGATCAGAATTACAGTTGGTGGTAACCCAAATGTACAACCTGAAGAATCTGAAAGTTTCAACATGGGAGTTGTATGGCAACCAGTTAATGTTCCAGGACTTAACATGTTTGCAGACTTCTATGAAATTGAAATCACAAATCTAATTAGTTCAATTGGAGCTCAGTTGCTTCTTAATGGTTGTTACACAGGTAGTAACCCTGCTTACTGTAATGCGATTGACAGATTGTCATCCGGTTTTGTTGATGATTTAAGAGATACAACATCAAACGTTGGTTCACTTGAAACATCAGGTCTTGAAATCGGTGGTTCATACGATTGGGGAACATCAGTAGGTGATTTCACATTAAGTATGGACGCTAGAAGTCTCGATACTTATGACAGAACATTAGCTAATGGCGACATTTCATATGTAGCTGGTTATGTTCTTGGATCAAGTAGAGATAACTATGTTGATTTCAAAATGAATGCATCATTGCAGTGGACAATGGGCGATATGTTTGCTTCAGCAACTTTACAGCACTTCGGTGAAGGTAAAGGTGTTGCAAACAATGCACCAACAATGACTGCAGATGGTTTAGTCGAAGAACCAGTTACACCTATTGATGCTATAACTTATTTAGACCTTCAGTATGGTATGGTTCTTCCGGAGTATGATGCCGTTGTTAGAATCGGTGTGGATAATGTCATGGATGAAGATCCAACATTTTTCCCAGATACATTCGCTAATGACTTTGACCCAGCTTATAGAACTTGGGGCTCAATGCATTGGTATGCAAATGTTTCTGTAAACTTCTAATCGATTAGTTCGATGAATAAAGGGTTGCTTCGGCAACCCTTTTTTTTTAGAAATTATCTTTTCTGATTCGCAGTTCTTTGAATTGGTCTAATTTTGATAATTTTTTAACATTATCTGGAACATTCATTAACAGAAAAGGATTAATCTTTCTTTCAGTTGAGAGTGATGTAGGGATAGTAATCAGATTTTTTTCTCTTTTCTTTTTTATACTTTCGTAGTAATTATTTACAAAAATGTCATCGAGCTCATGGATGACAAATTTTAAATTAGATTCAGTATATTCGTGAGCACAATAAAGCATCGTTTTCTCATTTAACTTATTAATCATCTGTAAAGATTCATGCATTTGCTCATAAGTTCCTTCAAACAATCTGCCACAGCCTGCAGAAAATAGAGTATCTCCACAGAACAAAACTAGGTCTTCATTATTATAAAAATTAATATGATCAAGTGTATGTCCAGGTGTTGCGAGAACTTCAAACTCGTAACCTAATGTTTCACAACTATCACCATGTTCAAGATGTATGTCTAATCCTTCTATATTTCCTTTAGGACCATAGGCTTTGCCTTGCATCTTTGATTTTAATGGCAACAGACCCCCAGTATGGTCAAAATGGTGATGTGTGATCAGAATATCCTGAAGGATAAGTTCATTATTATCGAGAACTTCCAGCACAGGTTTTGAATCACCTGGATCAATCAATGACACATTATTACCTTTCTTGATGACCCAAATATAATTATCTGTATAAGCAGGTATATGAAAGATATGCATTAATTTATAATAAACATTAAATGTCTATAAAGGTATATACAGATGGAGCATGTAAAGGCAATCCTGGGCCAGGAGGATGGGGCGTTTATATTCAAAGTGATCTAGAAGAAAAAGAAATTTATGGTGGTGATCCAGAAACAACTAATAATCAGATGGAGATGCAAGCTGCTATTGAGGCACTTAAATATTTAGAAGGTGTAAATGAAGAAATAGAACTTTACACGGATTCAAATTATTTAAGACAAGGTATTACTGAATGGATCCATAAGTGGAAAGTCAACAACTGGAAGACAGCCTCAAAAAAACCTGTTGCGAACAGAGAATTATGGATTGAAATATCAAACTTGAATGAGAGAATGAATGTAAAATGGAATTGGATAAAAGGACACGCAGGCCATCCAGGTAATGAGAGAGCAGACCACCTTGCAAATTTAGGAACAGAAAATGTCTAATAGGTTAATATCATTTGATACAGAAACAACGGGCTTAGATTACAAAACAGGAGATAGGGTCGTTGAAATAGGTGCTGTAGAAATATTAGGTAGAAACAAAACAGGCAAAGAATATCAAACTTATCTTAATCCAGACGGAAAGGAAATGAGTGAAGGCGCTGCTGAGATTACAAATATTTCAGATAAACAACTGAAATCAGCTCCTAAATTCAAGGAAATTGCTAATGAGTTCATAGATTTCGTTAAAGGCGCAGAATTAATTATTCATAATGCAGAATTTGACATAGGATTCATAAATAATGAGCTAAAACTTATAAAACATGAAGTTACAGATATCAGAGAAATCTGTACTGTATTCGATACATTGATTCATGCTAGAAAAGCTTTTCCAGGACAAAGAAATAATCTTAATGCACTATCAATGAGGTTAGGTATTGCTGGATATGATAGAACATATCACGGTGCCTTATTAGATGCTCAAATATTAGCTGACACCTACCTAAATTTAACTGGCGGGCAAGTAACTTTTGATTTGTCTGAAACACAAACAGTTGAAGCAAAAGAAGATTCTGAAAATCAAGTACAAGATATTAAAGTAGTGTCTTTCCAATCATGCAAAGAAGATCAAGCTGAACATGAAAAATTTTTAGACATTTTAAGTAAAAAAACTAATAAACAAATTAATTGGTGAATATGAAAGTAATTACAAGATTTGCTCCCAGTCCTACAGGTTATTTACATATTGGAGGAGTAAGAACTGCACTATTTAATTTTGTGTTCGCAAAAAAAAATAATGGAACGTTTTTAGTCCGAATTGAAGATACAGATAAAGAAAGATCTGAAGATAAGTATATTGATGCTATCAGAGAGGGGTTAGCCTGGATTGGATTAAATCCCGATGAAGAACCTATAAAACAAAGCGATAGGTTTGATGTATATAAAAATGAAGCTAATCGATTGGTTGAAGAAGGAAAAGCTTATTTAGATGAAGGGGCTATAAGGTTAAAGGTAAATAAAGAAGGCTCAACACACGTGAAAGATCTTGTTTACGGAGAAATTGAATTTGTAAATAAAGAGCTTGATGATCTTGTTATTTTGCGAAGTGATAGCTCACCTACTTATCACTTTTGCAATGTTATTGATGATAACTTTCAAAATGTAACTCACATAATCCGAGGGGAGGATCATTTGCCAAATACTCCGAAGCAAATACAAATTGTTAATGCTTTAGGTTACAAAGGTTTTGAATATGCTCATTTACCTCTTGTTCTTGGTGAGGATAAAAAAAGATTGTCAAAGAGACATGCTGCCACAGATCTGATGTCATATAAGGCAGATGGTTATTTACCCGAAGCTGTGCTGAATATGTTAGCAAAACTAGGATGGTCAAAAACAGAAGAGGATATATTTACACTCGCATTTCTTATAGATGTTTTTGAGATTGACCAAATTCAAAGATCAGGTTCTATTTTTGACATCGAACGTTTAAATTTTGTGAATCAAGCACATCTTTCACAAAAAACTGATGATGAGCTTACAGATTTAATTAAGCCTTTCAACACATTAAATGAATTTTCACTAGATGATCATCACGACCCGCATCATTTGATAAGACTCTGTTTAGGGAGTGGAAATAATCTTAGAGAACTATCTAGCTTCATTAAGCCTTTTGTAGCTGAATTTGAAGAATATAACGAACCTGATTTTTCAAAACATCTTTTAGGATCTGAGACAGTACTAAAACACTTTATAGATGTCTTAAAAAACATTGATGATTGGACTGAGGTGGCTATTGATCATCTTATTGAAGATGCAAAAGATATACTTCAATTACCGATGCCTAAGATTGGTTTACCTCTAAGAGTTGCTTTAATAGGCAGAGCAAAATCACCTCAATTGGGCTCAACAATTTACCTTATAAATAAAGAATTAGTTATAAAAAGATTAGAAAAAGCTTTAAAGATTCTTACTGAACACTAACTTTGGCGTTCGGTCTTCTTAAATCAGAAAATCCATATTTGACACCATCTTTAATATTGATGCTTTGAGTGCTCCCCATTGTGTCTGATAATTCAAGATTATGGCCATAAGATTCTAAAATTTTAAGTGAATCCTGACTTATAGTTTTTTCATAATAAAGAGTAAGACTTTGTGAATCTTGATGTATTCTTGGACTCATTGTCGCTTCACCAATATCTAATCCAAAATCTATATTGTTTATAAGTACTTGCAAAATTGATCCAGGAATTTGAGAGCCTCCAGGTGAACCCGTTATAAGCTCTAGCTCATACTTATTATTAAATACCATCACAGGTGACATAGTGCTCATTGGACGTTTTAGAGGTTCTAGTTTATTTGCTGGAGAACTACTTCTGTAATAGGAATCTATTAGTCCATAACTGTGTGCAAAATTGTTCATTTGATTATTTGTGAGAATTCCAGTGCCCGGAATTGTGACTCCAGAACCGAATGAATAACCTAATGTATAGGTGACTGCAACAGCATTACCAAACTTATCCATAATTGAGTAATGTGTTGTATCTTTAGATTCTTGGTATTTTTCATTAATATCTGATCCAATGCGATCAATTAATTTTGGAGATAATTTTTCTCTCAATTTAATTTTTTTAGCCTTTTCTCTTGCTGTATCTTTTGATAACAACATTTCTAAAGGAACATCCGAAAAGTTTCTATCTCCAACAAATTTAGCCCTATTTTGGTGTCCAAATTTCATAGCTTCAGCTATCAAGTGATATGCTTGTGCAGTATTTGCTTCAAGATGTGAAAGTTGAAATGTTTCAAGAATATTTAAAGCTGTCAATATAACTATACCTCCACCTGAAGGTGGACCCATTGCATAAACCCTTTTATCTCTATATTTTGTTCCTATTGGTGCATAAAGTTGAACTGTATAGCTTTCAAGATCTGATTTCCTTATCAGACCACCATTTAGTATCATTTGATCTTCTATTAGTTGAGCAATCTTTCCTTTATAGAAACCATCACGACCATCGATTTGTAAAACTTTCAGAGTATTAATGAGATCTGGATTTTTTAGCACTCCCCCGAGCTCAAGTTTTTCTTTAAAAATTTTATTTGATTCAGGATCATCTTTTATATATCTGCCTACATTGATAGCAAAATAGAGATCTTGTGTTACAGGAACGCCTGCTTCAAGCAATTCAATCGTAGGTTGAATAAGTTGAGCCATTGGTAACGTACCGTAAAGTTCATGAGCTCTAAATAAACCTGCAACTGTTCCTGGAACAGCAATTGCTTTGTAACCTTTTCTTGTCACATTATCATTATCTTCTATAGCATCTTGATAAAACTCTCTAGTGGCCAATTTGGGAGCCATTGATCTAAAGTCAATTGTGAGAATTGTTTTATCTTCTTCAATGTATACCTGCATAAAACCTCCACCGCCAATATTTCCAGCGCGAGGCAATGTCGCAGTTAAAGAGAAACCAACTGCGATAGCAGCATCGACTGCGTTTCCACCTTTATTTAAAATTTCTAGACCTATATCAGAAGATAAGTAATTTTGTGTTACGACTATCCCTTTTTCAGTATATGCAGAGTGAAATGGGTGAGGGTAGTCAATTAAACTTGCTTGGGCAGACAAAAAATTTGCTGAAAAAAATAATAAAAATACCCTTAACATTTAGAAGATTAATGGTAACACATAAGCCGAGAATAAAGTTACGACTAAAATCCCAATTACATTCAAATAGAAGCCTGCTTTCATCATTTGTGCAATGGTAAATTTTTCAGAACCATAAACAATTGCATTGGGTGGGGTTGCAACTGGTAACATGAAAGCACAGCTTGCTGCTAACGCAACAGGTATTGCTAATTGAGACACTAATCCAATATCAGAGCCTGCGATAGCAATCATAATTGGGACGAATGTTGCAGTTGTAGCCTGGTTGCTAGTTAACTCTGTCAAAAAAACAATCAAAGTTACAATTATGAATATAAGAAGTATTGCACTTATATCTGATGAAAAAAATGATCCAATCCAATCGCCAAGCATTGATGATTTTATAGCTCCCGCCATTGATAAACCACCACCAAAAAGCAGCAAAATTCCCCATGGTAAGTTTTTTGTTGTTTTCCAATCAATAAGGCCTTCTCCAGATGAAGATCTTGTTATGAATATAGCTAATGCCGCAAATATAGCTATACCATAATCAGTTAAGCCTGTTAAAAATGGCAACTGGACTAGGAGTTTGCTAAACATCCATGCAAATGCTGTAAAAGCAAAGATAATCAGGACTCTTCGCTCATCTGATCTCATGTCGCCTAATTCTTTATACATATCATTAAGCGCATTAGATGTCTCAGGAGAACCTTTTATGTTTACAGGGAAAACTATATGTGTCAGTAGAAACCAACCACATAAAAGCATAATTGCTGACATTGGCGTAGCTAATAGCATCCAGTCACCAAAATAAACCTGAATGCCTTCATCTTCTAAAAAACTTTTAACTAGTACGTTTGGTCCTGTACCTATTGTTGTAGCCATACCTCCAATAGTTGCTGCATAAGCGACACCTAATAGCAATGATGTTTGAAAATTATTAAATTCTTCTTCACTTTTTGTTTCAGTTGTTTTGTGAATAACAGCGGCGATAGCAAGAGCGATTGGAAGTAACATTAATGTAGTGGACGTGTTCATTATCCACATGCTTATCACCGCACTGACAAGCATAAAACCACCTATTAAATATTTCGCATTAGTACCTACTAGAATTAACATGCTTAATGCCATTCTTTTATGTAGATTCACTTTTTCAATGCCTAAAGCCAGGATAAACCCACCCAGAAAAAGAAATATATTTGGGTGTGCATAGGGTTTAGCAGCCATTGTAAAGGCATCTTTTGCAGAAAAAATACCTTCCTCATATGGACCATAGATCTGAAATATTGGAAATAATGCCAGAGGAAGTAGTGCTGTAACTGGTAAAGGAATTGTTTCTGTAGCCCACCAGATTGCCATAAGCATTGATATACCAGCAACATGCCATGCTGCAACAGATAATCCTGCCGGTGGATTAGTAAGTAATGTTATAAGAAATATAGACAAACCAACAAAGAAACCAATTGATTTTATGTTGGAGAAGAATTTCATAAAAAAAGGCGCGAAATTAATCGCGCCTTATAAGACTTAACTTAGTATGTAAATCTAAGATCTAAGTAGAAGTTTCTTTGAAGATTATTATCTAAATCTTCGAAGTAACCCATTCTTGAAGAAGCTAGTGGAGCTCTTCTGTCGTGCCAATTGTTGACACCCATTCTAATTCTTAGATCACCATCATTGAATTTAGTGTAGTAATCACTGTAAACATTCATTGTTTTAAATGGTTTAACAGCCCACATTGATCCAGCACTACCAATTGTTCTGTCTTCGTAGACAGTACTTCTAGCATTCTGGTTAATACCAAGTGCCCAGTTACCACTTCTAAATCTTAATGATGTGTATGCTTTTCTCTTTGGAGCACCATTTACAGCCAAGATATCACCAAAACCATCAATAGCTCTCACTGGTAAGAAACCATCAGCCATTGCTTCAGCAAGTGTTGTTAATGTTGGTCCATAGTTTTGCTCTCTTTTTGTAAGCATAGAAACTTGATGTTTCAATGAGAATTTACCAAACCATGTGTCTATATCGTAATAAACACCTAGGTCAGTACCTTCAAGAGTTCTATCATTCAAGTTTGCATAGTTGTCTTCTACTCTTTCAGCCAAACCAAATGGACAAATACCTGCATCCAAGAAAGATTGTGGATTATCAGGTGCTTGTCTAACAACAGCTGAGTTTGTTACAACACCAGCACAATTGCTTAAATCATTTGACTGTAATCTTAAGAATAGATCAAGTAGCATATGGTTTTCTTCACCAAACAAACCAATTGTGTTTGTTGAGTCAATAGACCATACATCATATGTAATAGTTAAATTATCTGTTGGTTCCAGAACAATACCTACAGTAGTATTCTCAGATTCTTCAGCAGTTAATTTTGAACTACCAGAAGCTTGTCTCTGTACTGAATATCTTCCATCTGAATCGTCAGTATCAACGCCAAGGCCTGCAGCATAGATAGTTGCAGCATCATTTCTAGTATTATTTCTTACAACAATACCTTCATTGATAGTGATCATATTTGGTGCTCTGAAAGTATCTTGCTGAGAACCTCTAATTTTTAGAATATCATTCACTCTCCAACCAAAAGCTACTCTTGGAACACCAGTTCCTTCAAAGTCTGTATAAGCTTCTTGTCTGTAAGCAAGCTGAAGATCAAATTGTTCTACAACAGGGATATTCATTTCTGGACTTACTACAGGCACATCAAACTCAACATAAATTGAGTTAACATTTCTACTACCTGCGCTATCCGGTGTAGGGGAGCTATTAGCTAAGTCTGAAACATATGGGAATGTGTCGCCCGCACTTGTTGAAAGCTGACCAGAAGTCTTTCTCTCAGTGAAAACAATTGTTCCATCTAGACGAGGATCTCTGTCATCAACATAAGTCTCATCTCTAATTTCAAAACCAAATGCCATTCCGACATCACCACCTTTGATAGTTACCACATCAGGCTTTGACATTCTCAGATCAAGAGTTGTAAGGGTTCTCTCATTTGCTCTGAAGGCATCAACTAATGCTGGGCCTATTCCGCCCTCTGTATAATCAACTGGGTTGTGTGAAACAAAACCTGTTTGATACACACCACCACCATTAAAAGGGTTATAAGCAGAAGAGTCTGTTCTGTGAAGGAGGGCATCCATTAATGTATTTGATACTCTGTTGTGTGTGACATCAAATGCCTCTGCAATTGAGTAACTTACTGCTGATTCCCAATCCCAGCCTGTATCAGTAACACCTCTAACACCTACTAGGAATCTTGATGTCTCTTTGTCGTTGTCAACAATTCTTGGGCCTGCATCAACAAATCTGTAGTTATCCATCAATAAGGCCTTGCCTGTAAAGTTATATGGGTTTGTTGCAGGAACAACGAATTTAACTGAAGAGAAATGTGATACAGAGTGTCTGTTACCATTGTACTCACTCTTGTAAAGACCATATTCAGCGAACATTTCACTACCATTTCCTAAATCATGATTTAAGAAAACAAACATATTATGTCTTTGAACTGCACCAAGAATATCTCTTTGTCCGTTCCAGTTGTGTGTGTAGTTACCTGAAGAATCAGATGCTGCACAAACACCTCCACCGAGGTTCAATAGACAATTTGGATCACCAGCAGCTTTGATTAAAAACTCTCCGGAACCATCTGTATATGGAGCAGTACCACTCATATCAAATTGACCCCATGCTGAATTAGATGAACATCTGTAGAATGCACTATCGAACTCTGCTGGAACTAAATCACCATAATCACATCTTCCCATAATCTCATCTTCTGATGCTGCTACTCTATCTCTCTGGTAGTAACTGAAGTACATAGAAACATTAGTGTTTCCTCCATTGAAATCTTGTCCATATTTCATAGAGAATTTATGATCATCTCTATTGAAGTGCTCCCAATTTTGGAATCTTCCTCTCATTTGGAAGCCCACATAATTTGTATCAAGCACATTATTTACAACACCTGCGACAGCATCTGAACCATAAATAGCACCAGCACCATCTCTTAGTATTTCAACTCTATCTACAAGTGAAACAGGTATATTATTTGAGTTAACTGTTGCTACTGGAACAAAACTTCCACCAACTTCTTCAGTTTGGTAGGAAGGTGTTGAAATCATTCGTCTTCCATTTAGAAGTACTAGTGTATTACCTGTTCCTAATGATCTAATATCAAAAGCTCCAACGTCACCTCTAGATGCATTCACACCCCCACCATTTGAGCCTACATCATTGAACTGGTTAACACCTTGTTCTGTTAAAGTTGCAAGTAATTCATCACCTGAATTAACTCCTCTGTCATCGATATCATCTGCTGTGATAACGGTAACTGGAAGAGCTTCGTTAATTCTAGCACCCTTAATTTGAGTACCTGTAACGACTACTTCTTCTACGTCATTGCCATCGCTTACATCCTGTGCATTCACAGAGAAAGCAACCGCACATAATAAAAATATTAAATATTTTATCTTGGTCATATTGAGAACCCCCTCTCGTTATAGTTTATTTAACTAGAATTAATATATTTTTTCAAGTCTTAAAACATATTTTGAATCTGTGGAAAATATTTTAGAATAAGGGTTTCTGGGGCCATAGCTCAGCTGGGAGAGCGCAACACTGGCAGTGTTGAGGTCAGGGGTTCGATCCCCCTTGGCTCCACCAATGCAAATTAGTCTATTTTTACTAACACTCAAATTCTTCAAAAGTCTTTTATTATCTGCAAAAACAAGGTCTTTGTATGGTAAATAATAATTATTTTCTTGTGCATCTAAACTCTTTTGTTAATATTTGGATAGGGGGTGGAAGATGGAAATTTCGTTTATTGGATGGGTTCATACTATCTTAGGCACTGCGGCAATACTTGTTTCGATTTATATTATTGTTTCAAAGGGCTTTATAACCTCAAATAATCTTATTGGAAAATTTTATATTATTGCGACTCTTATTACGGCTTCCACTGCACTGATGCTTTACAAAAATGGTGGATTTAATCTAGCTCATTTATTAGCTGTCTTCACAATAATTGCGATCATCTTGGGTTTAGCCTCAGAAAAGTATGACTTTTTTGGCTTGTCTAGATACATTCAAGCAATGTCTTACACTGGAAGTGTCTTATTTCATTTAATACCGGGTATTGCTGAAGTAAATAAAAGACTTCCTTTAGACAGTCCAATGGGTTTGTCAGTTGATGATCCAATAAATATTCGTTATTACTTAATTTTTACAATAGTTTGTGGAATAACAATAATTCTTCAATGGTTTTTCATTTGGAAGAAAAAAGCTTAACTATTATTTCTCTTCCAATAAGAGTGCAGGGCATAGAACCAAAAACCATTAATAATTGGTTCAACAAAGGCATCGATGGCTGCCAAGTTAAGTGGAGCATTAAAAATTAAAGCGGCACACAAGGTGGCTACACAAATGTGTCCAACAGTGTAGATGACTGTAATGACTATGTTTGATAATTTATTTTTAAAATATTGATGAAGAAGGTAAAACCAGAAACCGTTAATTATTGGCTCAATAAAGGCATCAATTGCAGCCAAATTTAGTGGAGCATTAAAGATATAAGACGCACATGCAATTGCAATAAAAATATGACCAACTGTATATACGACAGCAAGACCAACACTTCCAAGATTTTTAGTTCTTCTTTGTATTATACCTGCCAACTTTTCGCTTGGTTCAATGGTTTTTTCAGATAAGATTGTAGCCAGTTCAGTCATGGGGTTATTTTAGCATGTCTAGTTGTTTTTTATTGATTAAATATGCTTTCCAAGCAATCTCCTGCAAGAAAGCCCTATCATTATCATTTATAGAATCGTAATAATTAAATTCTAGGCCTTCGGGAGACTTATTTGTAATGCTTGCCACAACTGTCGCTGATGCAAGATAAGTACCGAGCGGGCCAGGATGTGTACCATCTGGATGATGAAGTTTAATGCTAGGTTTCTCTTTGTAAGCTAAATCAAATGCCAAACCAACTGGAATTACCATTGACCCACTTTTTATACCTGCCTCGTAATAAGTTTTAGTAATTTTTTCAATCAAGTCTGGTTCATATCTGTCATCTGCTTCTGTATAGGCATGAGTCATGTATAACGCTGTCTTAACTCCTTTTGATTGCGCTTTTTGGCTGAACTCCATGGCAGTTAAAATAAATTCTTCTCTATTTTTTTTATTTGTCACTTGGGCGCTGCCTCCCTGCATGATAATCAAATCAACTTGTTGTTCTAAATTTAAATTTCGAAAATCAAGTAAATGATCAATATTATGATGATGTAATCTAGACCCACCTATTGCTGAAAGTTTTGTCTCAACATCTGAAACGCTGTAGGCTTCATCTAGCATAAACTCGACATAATTATGGACACTGTTGTTGTAATAGAGGTAACTATTACCAATAAATAAAATGTTTTTTGGATGTTCAGCTAAAAGACTTAGATTTATAAAAGAAAAAAACAAAAACCAAATTAGTCTCATCTTATGTCCTTATGCATTGCAGTGAACTTAACAATACAAACAAGATCACCTTGTTCGTCTGTTATTTCAACATCCCATACAGATGTGCTTTCTCCAATATGGTTTGGCTTAGCTATTGCATAAACAAACCCATCCTTAGCGCTTTTAAGATGATTTGCATTAAGGTTTAATCCAACAACGGTTTTTTTTGAAGGATCAATACATAAGAACGCTGCAAAGCTCGCGACACTTTCAGCTAGAACACATGAAGCTCCACCATGTAGCAAACCTAAAGGTTGCTTAGTTCTTTCATCGACAGGCATCTTTGCTTTAAAGAAATTCTCCCCTAATTCAAGAAATTCAATACCCAAACTTTTATCAATGTTTTTAGCAGCATCGCCAAAGTCAATATCAGAATAGTCTTTAAACCAAATACTCATACACGAATTATATAGAAATAATTTGAAAATTAATTTTTTGTTAAATATTAGTTTATTACACATAAAAATATAAAAAATTTGTTTTATGTGCTAAAAAAATTCACAAAAATACCTAATATGCAAAAAAAACTTCAATATTTAGAAAAAAAGCTCTAGAATTTCATTAGGTCTATTCGTCACTTAGAGAAATTTATTAAAGAATGTCTGGCCCAACTTCCATTCTAAAATCAATCTAAGTGGCGAATTTTTTCTTTCTGTCTCTAATTTTTTCTTTTGTAAAGCTCAGCATCGAAGATTTATCAGATAATTGAACATCAACAGATAGATCTTTGTAATTTGGATTTACAGGTAACCAAGGTTTCCCATTGCTGAACCCAAAACTTTTTGCCATTGAGTTCCATGGCATTGGTGTTCTACAACCGTCTCTGCCCTTAAATTCAGGCCAAAAAGTTTGACCGAATGGATCTTTGATATCCTCATAATTTACATTTGTTTCAGGTAGCCCAAGCTCCTCACCCTGATAAATGCAGACATTGCCCTCCAGATTCAAAAGTTTTTCCATTAAATCTTTTGGGTTCATATTTGCTCTTGAAACAATTCTTTTAGAATCATGATTGCTAAAGGACCAGCATGGCCATGAATCCCTTTGAGAGCGCATAAATTCATCAACTATCCCATCAACATTTTCAAAATTAAACTCTTCTGATAAAAATTCAAAACAATAGGCCATGTGTAAACGATTATTGCCCGTATATTTTCCTATTACCTCAAAAGGCTCTTCAGCAACTATTTCCCCAATTGAGATAGCACCATATGTATCAAGCAAAGACCGAATTTTTTCAAGAAAAGATAAAGTTTCAGGTCTTGTATTATCGTATTTATGAACTTGTAACCCGTAGGGATTTTCTTTATTAAATCCAAGTGGTCGCACTTCTGATATTTCTTTGTATGGGTTGTTCCTTAATTCTTGATCATGAAATAAAAAATTTATTACATCAAAACGGAAACCATCTACACCAAATTCAAGCCAAAATTTTATCTCAGATAGCATTTGTTCTTGAACCCTATCATTGTGAAAATTTAAATCAGGTTGTGATTTAAGAAAGTTATGAAGGTAAAACTGTTGTCTTGTTTCAGACCATTGCCACGAACTTCCGCCAAAAACTGATAACCAATTATTCGGAGGCTCATCTTTGTTTCCATCTTCCCATACATACCAATCAGAGTATTTATTATCTGAAGATTTCTCACTTTCACGAAACCAGGAATGTTCATTTGACGTATGACTCAAAACAAGATCAGTTAAGACCTTTATATCATTTTGATGAAATACCCCTAATAATTCTTTAAAGTCTTCATTGTTGCCAAAAAGACTATCCACTTTTCTGTAATTAGATACATCATAACCAAAGTCTTTTTGTGGTGATTCAAAGAAAGGAGATATCCACACATAATCAACCCCCAAATCTTTTATGTATGAAACTTTTTTCGTAATTCCGTTTAAATCACCAATACCATTATCGGTAGTGTCAAAGAATGATCTTGGATAAATCTGGTAAATTACGCTGTTCTTCCAATTTTTCATTAATCTGTAGATTATCGCATTTTCAGGTTATGGGAATAATTTATTTTATATATAATCACTACATTCTTAGGAATTACACTTGAAGTCAAAAATTTTAGTTATTGATCTTGGAGGCACCAATCTCAGAGTTGGAATTGGTGACCCATCAAATCTTTCAGTCTCAGAAGTTAGTAAGACACAAATTAATAGTAGTGAGGATTTTTACCACACACTTAAACATCACGTTGACCTTCATCATGCCAGAGAGGTGGTCTTGTCTGCTGCAGGTCCAAAAATAGATGGATGCATCAATATGACAAACAGAGATTTGAAAATATCACCAGAAGAAATAAAACAAAATTTAGGTTTGGAAAAATTTTTATTGCTGAACGATTGGGAGTCAATCGGTTATTCAGTTCCATTATTGAAAAATGATGATTTTAAAATTTTAAAAAATGGAAAAAATAAAGAAGATTCAACTTGTTTAGCACTAGGACCGGGAACTGGCTTAGGCTTCGCTGTAATAAGAAAAGTAAGAGATGATATTAACGTGTACCCAACAGAATTAGGCAACACACAAAGCTTCAATCATTTTCTAATGGATTTATTCGAAATTGCCGAGAAGAAAAATTTCAATGTTCTTGAAGATTTTATTTCAGGTACTGGTATACGAAAAATTTATACTGAAAAAACTGGAAAAAATTATGAAAATAAACAAATTCTAGATCTCTATCACAAAGATGAGATAGTAACTGAGCTAATTGATAACTTCGTACTTGGGTTATCCAAAATTTTAAGTGATTTAGCTTTACTATTTAATCCTGAAGGAGGGGTTTTTTTAGCAGGTGGTTTATTACGAAAACTTAATTCCATGGGTTGTTTAAACAATGTTAATAAAACATTTGCTGATCATTTGTCTAAATCTCACAATACATTGCTCGAAAACACTACAATCAACTTAATTGAAAAAGAACATACACCATTGTATGGAAACTTAAATTATTCTGTCATAAGGAGGAAGCATGAATAGTTTGGACTATATGATCGTTGGCTTTTATGCCATTGCACTTGTTGCTATAGCTACTTACGTATCAAGAACAAAAAAGGGTGAACAAAAAACACCTGAGGATTACTTCCTTGCGGGAAGATCATTACCATGGTGGGCTATCGGAACATCATTAATAGCTGCAAATATTGCAGCTGACCAAATAATTGGTATGAATGGGGATGCTTACGCCTTTGGTATGGCAATAGCAGTCTATGAATGGACAGCAGCTGTAGCGTTAATAGTGGTTGGAAAGTTTCTTCTACCTGTTTATTTGAAACAGAGAGTTTTTACAATGCCTCAACTCCTTTCACAAAGATATGACACTAGAGTAAGTAAGCTTTTAGCAGTTCTGATGTTGATAATGTATGTATTTGTTATTCTTCCGACAATACTTTGGTTAGGCGCAAAAGCCGTGAATAATTTAACGGGTCTAGAGCTTGTACCCGCAATGGTTTTATTAGGCGTATTATCATTAGCTTACTCGCTTTATGGTGGACTCAAAGCTGTTGCATTCACAGATATTATCCAAGTAAGTTTGCTAATTTTCGCAGGTTTATATGTTTCTTATGTAGGTCTCAATGCCATTTCAGATGGAAATGGTATGTGGGAGGGATTTGTAATTCTTCAAAGTGAATTTCCTGAAAAATTTGATGCTTTATTATCTTATGTACCTAAAGATCAAGATCCTGAAGCCTATGCAAACTATGTAAAACTTCCAGGTATCTGGGTATTGATAGGTGGCATGTGGATTGCACACTTCTATTATTGGGGAACAAATCAATACATCACCCAGCGAGCTTTAGGTGCCAAGAGCTTAAATGAAGCTCAAAATGGCCTTATGTTTGCAGGATTTTTAAAAATTCTAATGCCAGTAGTTGTAGTTCTTCCAGGCCTAATAGCAGTTGCTCTTGAGGGCACAGCGATCCCTTCACTTGATGGCGATAGAAGTAAAGCCTATCCTTCAATGCTTTCGCTTCTTCCGAATGGAATACTTGGTTTAACATTTGCAGCACTTGTAGCAGCAATTGTTTCGTCTTTAGCGTCATTAACAAACAGTGTCAGCACAATATTTACTATGGATTTATACAAAAGCAATCAAGCAATTGATGATGCTAATCTTGTAAAAATTGGAAGAAGAGCAGGTTTGTTAGGTTTGATTATTTCTATCATCGTTGCTCCTATATTTCTTGGCAGTCTCGATTCTGCATTTCAATACGTTCAGGAGTATATGGGATTATTTAGTCCAGTCATTTTATTTGTTTTCTTATCTGCAATAGTGTTGAAAAATTCAACATCAAACTCAGTTCTGTGGGGTTCAGCAGCTGCACTCACAGCTGGTGTCTTTATGAAACTATATGTTGCTAATACATCAGAATCTTTAATTGAGCCTTTCATGCATCAAATGGCAATATCATTTTTTCTTGCATTTATAGTGAGCGGATTACTTTCACCTAAAACGGAGAATGAAAAAGTTTTCAGTTTGTCAGCAAGTGATTTTAAAACTTCAAATCTATTTAATGTTGGTTCAACTGTGATTGTTTTAATTCTTGCATCAATTTATATAACTTATGCATAGAAAGTTAGTATTTTTTATATTTATTTCTGCTTTCAGCTACTCTCAAGATGTTAATTGGGAAAGAGTAAATTCTTGTCCAGTCGGTGATGTTGAACTCGTAGAAAAAATAATGATGGACATGACAGTCGAAGAAAAGGTTGGACAGACTATCATGGCAGATTTAGATTTCATTAGCCCGTCAGATTTAAAAAGATTCCCAATAGGAGGGATTCTTAATGGTGGTAACACATCTCCAAATGGTAACCAAAAAGCCTCAACCGATGAGTGGAAACAATTAGCAGAAGATTTTTACATTGAATCAACAAATCGTGGCGGAGCAAATATACCAATTCTTTGGGGGACTGATGCTGTTCATGGGCATAGTAATGTCTTTGGAGCGACTATTTTTCCTCATAACATAGGCCTTGGTGCGACAGCTAATGAAAAACTACTTAAGGATATTGGCTCAGCCGTTGCAGAGGAAGTTCTAGCAACAGGAATTTATTGGACTTTTGCCCCAACAGTAACTGTTCCACAGGATTATAGATGGGGAAGAACATATGAAGGTTATTCAGAAAGCCCGGAACTTGTTTCAAAACTTGGGGAAGCATTTATTTATGGATTACAAGGAAATGGAGAAAGTTTTTTAGCTGAGAACAAAATTATTGGAACAGCTAAGCATTTTCTTGGAGATGGAGGTACTGCACTCAATAGTTCTGAGGCATATATTCTTGACCAAGGAGATACAAGAGTTGACGAACAAACACTTAAAAAAATACATGGAACACCATATTACAGTGCTCTAGATGCATGCATTCAAACAGTCATGGCTAGTTTTAATTCTTGGAATGGAAAAAAAGTTCATGGTGATTATTATCTGCTTACAGAAGTATTAAAGAATCAAATGGGATTTGATGGTTTTGTTGTTGGAGATTGGAATGGCCATGGACAAATACCTGGATGTTCGAATGGAAGCTGCCCAGCTTCATTAAATGCTGGGGTTGATATGAATATGGTTCCTGAAAACTGGAAAGATTTATATAGAAATACCCTTAGACAGGTAAAAAATGGAGAAATTTCAATTGAGAGATTAGATGATGCTGTAAGGAGAATAATTTCAGTAAAACAAAAACTTGGCTTATTTAATGGTAAAAGACCATCTAACTCCCCTTTTGAAGAGGTAGGTTTGAAGCACAACCGTGACATAGCTAGACAAGCAGTTCGTGAATCATTGGTCCTACTCAAAAACAATAATAATATTTTGCCTTTAACAAAAGGAAAAAAAATATTAGTTGTTGGAGCAGATGCTAACTCACTTAAAACTCAAACTGGTGGTTGGACTCTCGATTGGCAAGGAACAAATAATCGTAATATTGATTTCCCAGGATCAATACCTTTCTTGTCTGCACTTGTTGAAAAAGCTGGTCAGGAGAATATAGATTATGTTGAAAATTTAACACAAATTAAGAAAGATTATGATGTTGCTGTGGTTGTCTATGGAGAACAACCATATGCCGAAGGTGTAGGAGATAGGCAAAATTTAAATTTCAATGGAACTAGACATATTTCAGCGTTAAATTTGCTAAAAGAGAAAGAAATACCAACAGTTTCTATTTTCATGACTGGACGACCATTATGGGTCACAAAAGAAATAAATTTATCTGATAGTTTTGTGGTTGCTTGGCTTCCGGGAACGGAATCAAGAGGCATTACTGACGTAATATTCCATGATGGAAAAAGTGATTATGATTTTTCAGGAAAGCTACCTTTTAGCTGGCCAAGGAATACAAAGCAAGCAAATTTAAATTATTTCGATGCTACCTCAAATCCACTATTCAGTTTTGGTTATGGTCTAACTTATCAAGATGAAATCTCTATAAGCGAATTAGATGAAGGTGAGGAATCTGAACAAAGACTAATTTCTATCGAACTGATGAATGGGACTATAAATGACAAGTTCATAGGTTTTATAAGAGAAAGCGACTTGGCAGAAGTTCAGATCTCAAGCAATAAAGTAAGTTCTCAAAATAATTTGGTATCAATAGACCTTATAGACGTGAATATTCAGGATGATACATTAAAAATTAATGTGCAGAAATCTGATTACCTCAATAGTTTCTTCTTACTTTCCAAAGAAATATTAGATTTAAGCTCTCTTTCTGATGGTTATATAAACCTAAATGCACGTGTAAATGATGTTAGCGGAGAAATTAAATATATTCTTTCATGTGGTATTGGTTGTTTTCCTGTGATTGATTTAACTGAGTTTTTACAAGTTTCAGAAGACTTTCAAAATTACAGTATACCCATAAAGTGTTTCACAAATTACAGTAATTTGGATTTAACAAAAGTGAACTTACCAATGTATTTAGCTACTCAGGGCCCTCTAGATATTGATATTTCCAAAGCTAATATTTCCAGAGATGCAGGCGAAATAGTATTAAGTTGTTATTAAATTTGAAGTTCTGAGTTTGATACCAAAATACCATTAATATCTGCATAAACCCAATCACCTGGTTTTAGAGACAGCCCATCAATAAAAATTTCAATATCTTTTTTGCCTTGATTGTTCTTATGACTTTTCTTTGGACATGTGCCAAGTGCAAAAACTGCAATGTCCATTTCAGATATAATCTCTGCATCTCTTATCCTGCCATTAACGATAACTCCTCCCCAGTTATTCTTTTTGGCTAATTCTGCTAGGTTATCTCCAAGCAATGCAACATTTTTAGACTTTTCCCCATCAATAAATAAAATTTTTTTATGACCATTCTCAGAGAGCATCTCTCTCACAAAAGAGTTATCGTCTGGACAAAAGACTGTTGATATTTGTCCATACATTGATTTTGTTTTTGAGTAGCAGTGGAAATCTAACAAAAAATTTTTGTCTGGATATTTATCTGATAAATCAGCTGTATTCATAAAAAAAGGGAGGCATGCC
>Ga0163110_10000203_pt1 | contig 26792 bp, 17 predicted proteins | sample CRUFie1St17metaG_FD_108703 | JGI IMG/M metagenome (GOLD analysis project Ga0163110, IMG submission 108703) | Marine microbial communities from the Costa Rica Dome - CRUD Field 142mm St17 metaG | ecosystem: Environmental > Aquatic > Marine > Oceanic > Photic zone | place: Costa Rica: the Eastern...
ACACCATAAATAACTATGCTATTTTATTAACTATATTTAGCAGGAGAAATAAACATGGTAGATAATAAATTCCCACCAAACATGGGACAACAAGGTATGCCAATGCAACCACCTGTACAACAACCAGCTGGTAACCCATTAGCAAAACACCTTAGACAACCAAAGATCTACATTAAATTGCCAAGCGGCGGAAATTACTGGCCACAAGGGTCTTTGGAAAAGACGGAAAACGGTGAGTATCCGATTTACGCAATGACAGCAAAGGATGAGATCACTTTCAAAACTCCAGATGCTTTATTAAATGGCCAGGCAACAGTTGATGTAATTCAAAGCTGTGTGCCTAATATTAAAAATGCATGGCATTGTCCATCAATTGATCTTGACATAATACTTGTAGCAATAAGACGTGCAAGTTTTGGAGATACATTGACAATGACAGCAAAGGTTCCGAATACAGATATAATGAAAGATTTTGATATTAAACTATCTCAAATCTATGACAATCTGTCAACGGCTCAATATGTAGATGCATTTCAAATACCGGGTTTCAAAGTACAAATAATACCTTTGAATTACAAAACAATTACCGAAGGTGCAATTAAAGCGTTCGAAGAACAGCGTATCTTTAGTATTGTAAATGATGACAACATTGATAACGCAGATAAACTTTCAAGATTTCAAAAAAGTTTTGCAAAGTTAACTGAATTAAATGTTAACACTTTGATAAGAAGCGTTGTTGCTATTCAACCAGATGATGCAGAAACTGCTGTAGAAAATCCTGCACACATCAAAGAGTTTTTAGAAAACTGTGATGCAGAAGTCTTCAATGGCATAAAAGATCATATCGAACAAGAACGTAATAAGTTCCAACAAAAACCATTAAGTGTTCTTGCTACTGAAGAAGAAAGAGAAGCAGGAGCGCCTGAAAAGTACGAACTACCTATCACGTTTGATCAGGGCAATTTTTTCGCCAAAGGATCTTAACGTGGCCCCTCGACAAAATCCTGAACGAGGTTAAGGTCCTCGAAAACGAGGTAGCAGAAATAAAAAACGGAGTCATCCGAATTACCTGGTGGATGCGTGGTGGAATACCTCTTGACCAGGCTTACCTCTTAGATAAAACTGATCGAACTATAATCCAAGATTTAATTCAAGAAAATTTAGATACTGCTAAAAAAACTAAACAACCGTTCTGGTAAGATTATGCAGTTGGGCTTTTGCTTTTACTGTGTATGGTAGGTTGAACTTTTTTGAATACTTTTTTACTTGCAACTTTTTGTGCTTTTTGTTGAACCTTAGGAGTTGGTTTTGCCTTAGACTTTTGTTTAGGTTTTGCCGCAACAGGTTTAGGTTTTTCCATTGGGCTACTTAAAATTTGTTTAATTTGTTCTATTCCGCTTTCACCACTTGCTTTGATTTCCTGAGCAAGTTTTGCAACTAACGGATTGCCTAATTTTTCAGTGCTTCCAATTTTTCCGGTTTCGTCATTGACCCATTGTCCACCTTTCCAGGTATGTCCATCTTTCTTTTCACCAGCCATTCTGTTAGCTAAACTAGGTCCGTCTGTCTTAGCAGGTGTTGCACTCGCACTGCTTCCTGTTCCAGCTGAACCTTTAGGTTGAGCTGACGCCTGTTGTGCGCCAGTATCAGCACTTGGTTGATCTTTTGCACTAGGTTTTGTTGAAACTATGTTTACTTCTTGTTCTTTACCAATGGATTTAATTGTACCATCATCTAGTCCTTGAGAACTTAATATATTGTAAATGGATCCTGCATCGGTAGGTTTACCTGCTTTTTCCCATGCTTTGTTTAATTTCTTAGCAGTCACCTTGTTGCCAAGTTCTTTACCAACACTCTTTACAGTACCGCCAACTGCTTTAGCTCCTTTGCCTACAGCACCTACTGCTTTGCCGGCACCCTTACCTACAGCACCTACTGCCTTACCTAGTCCCCGTTTTACTTTTGCACCTAAGCTATTAGGATTATCAAGTTTTAGTTCGCCTTGTCTTGGATCTTCATCTCTTTCAATCATGTATTGTTCAAACAAATGTTGAACTGCATCACGATAGTCGATATCTTCATTCTTACCAGTTTCTTTTTCAAATTCCAATTCAAGTTGCTTCATTACTTTTGGAGGCACTGGTTTTGCTTTAATAGCTTCCTTGGATTTTTCGTCCACCATTGCCGCCGCACCTTGCAGTGCCGCAGAACCTGCAGGACCTATGTCTTCTAAAGCATCATATAACTTGTCTAAATTATCTGAAGCATCTAACAATGCGTTTGTTTGTGCAGAAGTAAGTTCGCCTTGTGGTATGTTTTTAATTGCTTCTAGAACTTCCATAAGTTTCTGGCTTTCTGGATCTTTGACCAGCTGTCCCATAAAATCATGAAACTTCATAGTTGCTTTTATCTGAGCATCTGAAAATGATTCAGTGTTATCCATTGCCGCTTTAAGTGCATCAAATGTTGCTCTCTTATCTGCAGGAATGATAACATCGTAGTCATAGTAGAAAGCATTGTAGTTTCCAGTAAGTTGATATCTAGCCGCACCATCTAACGCTGTGTCTACATTATCTAGACCAAACTTCGATGCAACTTCTGCTTTGGCATCTGCTAGATTTGCATCCATGTAGGATTTTTCCATAGCAACCCATTCAGCTTCTTTGGTGTTCATCACGTTGTCAATTACATTGTCAGATAACGCTCTAAATGCCATGCCAGCAAGAGCACCATATGCCGCTGTCTTAGCCGCTTTACCTACTGCTGTTGAAAGTTTTTCACCCTGTAATAAATCTTTTGAAGCACGGAATATCAAACCTGCGGCCGCGCCGCCTGCTGGTCCACCTGCAAAAGCCGCAACAGTTGTTAAGATACCAACTGCTAAACTTGCTTTGCCTGGATTGTCCTTTGCCCAATCAGACACACGTTTTACGCCTGCTACTATTTTGGAATCTTTGTCGCCTATCTTCTTTTTAAGTTCTTCAAACTTTGCATCCATGTTCTTGATAGGACCTGCATTTTGAGCCAGTCTACCAAGTTCATTGATTTTCTTGTCAACTGCCTTTGCAATGTCTATTGGCAGTTTTGCAGTTGCCAATGCCGCACCACCAACCTTGCCCAACATGGTCTTGTTTGTACCACTGGCCATTGCCTGTTTTTCTGCACCTTGGAATATCGCCTGTATCTGATCTGCTGTTAGCTGTTGTTCAGCTACCTTAACGTATTCTTCCATTAAAGGCCAAAGTTCTCTTTCCCATCTGTTAAGATAAATCTTCTGTGATTCAGTTAGATCCTGATATCCTTCTGTGAGTATTTGGCTAGTTTGGTTGTTGTATGAAATTGCGTCAACTATTCTCATTGTATGGCTCTCAATAAACTTGCTTTTTCGGACTTGCTTAATTTTTTAATTGCTGACAACACATTGGTATCCAAGCTAGGAGCCGCCTTCTTTGGTTGGTCCATCGGATCACTGTCCATGCTAGGAGGTAAAGTGCCTCCTGTCTTTTGTGCGAAAGGTTGTTTGGCCTGTTTAGCAGGAGCCGCGGTTTGTTGTGTAGCCGCTTTAGCGGACGGTGCGGTAGCACCTACGGTAGTAGGAGCCTGCTTTTCAGTGTCTATAGTACTCTGTAGAATAGCTTTTGAAACTGCTTTGTCATCAATTACACCAGAATTAGGCACGTTCATAGTGCTCATTTTCATGCTTTTTAGCCAATTCTGTAATTCTTCAGCAGGAACCTGATTCTTAGGCGTTTGTATCTTACCCAAGTGCTTTCTAAATGCACTGTAGGTTGCATTTGCCTTGTTATTTGTTTCTATACCGCCTTCTATACCAGCTTTTGTGTCCTTCATGCCCAACATTCCGGCACCCTTTGCCTTCAGTTTTTGGCCTATGTTCTTAAGTGCTCCAACTGGCTTTTCGTCCAATTGCTTTGATTCTGAAATAATATCGTATACTCGCATGTGTAAAGTCCAAATCGTTTTATGTATATATTTAGTCTTTGCATAGGTAATTAAATAATCGACTATGATCACTAGATATCAAGTTATCGATTCACAAGGAAATGTGAAAGATACGCTTAACTCACAAGAAGAAGTGGATTACTATGTACAGAACATGCGTGAACAATATCCGTATGAAGAAATAACTGTCAAAGAAATCAAAGTTAGCAGTATTCGTCCTGGACTTGGACGTGATCCTGATTTACATTAGTGGATTGATACTTCGTATCAATCGTGTTATCGCTATCGCTCAAACACATTTTATTTGATGTAATAATAAGTGCGAAGCACTTACGTTTCATGTAGATTGTTCAGTCAGACGGAACCTACTAGCGGTTCCATCTACCTCAAGCTTCATGTGAGTTCGCACAGCCGAGATCGGAAGTAGGTATTTTACTTGCTCCAGGGGCTCTGACCTTTCCCAACCTACGTCGACATTACGAAAAAACCGCTTTACCGCTTTTGCTACCGCAACCGCTTCGCGGATCTCTCGCTATCCCCCGCTTCGTTCCTTTGCAAGGGGTTTTTAGGAGCAACAGATTATTGGACTCGCTAGATTCCGAACATGGGTATCCATGTCCTCAAAGCGGATCGAGCTACCCCGATCAAACACTGTCCGTATATTGCCTATAATTTTTTGAGTTGTTCTCTTAGAATCTTTGAACCGCCTACCCGCACATTTATAATTCCGTTGTAGTATTCGTCTGTTTCTAGCACTCTGCGGTCAAACTGTTCCTTTGCCTCTAAATAGCTCATAGCGCCTCTGCTTTGACATAGATACAAGATCTCTCTTGTAAAGTTTTCTGATCCTAGTTGTTCAACATCAGCGAGCAAATGATCTGAGGAACCCCAGTAATCTCGCCAATCGCTTTCTATTTTGCTTCTTCTTTTGTTTTTTTTGCCTTTGAGTGGTGGGCGTGTTTTCTTAAATTTGGCTAGTTTTTTGCCTATATACTTTTTATTATTGGTCTTATTGGTTATTAGATATACGAATCCTTCGCAATCCTCTGGTAGTTCGTCTATATTTTCACCCTGATAAGTCCATAGCATATGGATACTTACCCTAGCCTATTCTTCTGGTGCCTCTTTCTTGGAATTATGCTTGTAATGTATCTCGTCCATACGTTCTTTTGCTAGTGATCTAATCTCTCTAAGCCATTTACGGCTTTCTCTATGAGTTCGTACGGAGTTTCTTGCCTCAAAGTTTTCGTTAGCCTTGAAGTATGCCATATATGCCTTGGTTAATTTATCATGTGTATCATCCATTTTGAGCTATTCCTATGATACGTTGTATCAAGCTGGCAAATCCAACCTGTCTCTGCATGGTTAATAATTCTTTTATACCTAATCCGCGAAAACTTTCAAGTGTTAAATTTGCTATTTCGCTTTTTTGTTCTCCATTCACAATATCTACAATTACTTTTGCCGTGCCTTTGGTCATGTATGATTCAGCATCATGCTGATATGTCATGGTCCCGTCATCATTTGCTTTACCCACTACCCAAAGACTACTTACACAACCTCTGATTTTATTTTCTTCTACTTTATATTCGTTTGATAAAGGAGGCACTTCCTTGGCAAGATCAATTATATACTGTAATCTATCATGACCTTCTAAAGGAGACATTTCCTCGCCTCGTGATTTTATCTTATCTATTATCATTCATTATGTATTTCTACATCATTTTCATATGATGTGAATCCATTTTCCTTTACAACCTTTAATACATGTGTTACTCTTCCAACAAGTTCGTCTTTGTGTGATATCAAATAAACATTCTTATCACGTTCTCTTCCCATCTTCTTTAAAATAGCCAAACTGTTTTCAACACCACTTATATCCATACCTGAATCAACAAGCTCATCAATGAACAGCAGATTAATATTTTGATACAAGCTCTCCCAAACATCTCTGAATGCGAAACTCATACCAAGAATTAATCTGTTACGCTCACCTCTGGAAAGATTGTCAAAATCAAGATCCTGTCCAAGTTGTGTAATCTCCACAGCTAAGTCATTCATAAAAATAACTTGATGTGGCAAACCTAACTTGTCAAGATAATGAGTGAGCCTGTTGTTCAGATATGCCAAGTTTTGATCTATAATCTTCTTACGAATAAAGCTGTCTTTATTAGTAAGCAGTTTTAGCAAGAACTCTTGATGTTCTTTTAGATCATTTAATGCGTTGATTGTCGACCAATCAACTTCTTGGATTCCTGTGTTCGTTAATTCATCAATCTGTTCCTGATAAGGATCAGTTTCATTTGTGCTATTTTCTAAAGCCTGTTTTAGTTGTGCTACATTTTGTTTATGATCATAAACTTCTTTTATTGTTTCATAGAAAGTTTCTGGCCTGCCATTGATATCACCAATGTCGGTAAGTTCTTTGTTAGCAACATCTAGTTTATCAGTAATTTCTTTATGATATGCTGTAGCATCTTCAAGTTCTTTGGCTTTTGTAGTTTTAATTTCTTTCTTTTTTTCTTCTTGTAGTTCTTGACCACAGGCATAACAAACAGCATTATCAAGCTCTTCTATATCCTTTGTAACTTTGTCCACTGATTTGTTTGCTCTCATTAGAGCAGATTCAAGCGTAGATGTTTCTTTTTTAAGATTAGCAATTTTTGTGTTTAGCTCTTCCCAGTTCTGTAATTTTTCATGCTTATCAAGTTCATCATCAACATCAAGATGTTCTAATTCAGAAATGCCTTTTTTTAGTTTGTCTATATTTGTTTTCTTTGTGGACTCCCAAGCACTTTGTTTCAGTTTCAAACTATCTATTGTTTCTGTAATTCTCTCGTTGCTTTGTTGTTGGGCAGTAATTTTAGCGTTTTCTTCAGTAATATTATCACGTGATTGTCTTATTTTCTCTTTTAACACTTCTGCTTTTTCAGAAAGTATAGTAATACCAAGAAGTTGTTCTATAATATCTTTCTGATCATTTACTTTCATACTCAAGAACGGTTCAGTATATGTGTTCAAAGCAAGTATGTGTTTGAACATATTATGGCTCATACCTAAAAGTTCATTGATTGTTTCTTGTGTTTTACGACTGTCCCCTTGACTTTCGTCAATCAATTCTTGTTCTTGATCGTTTACAAAAAACTTTAATATGTTAGGACTTCTACCACGTTCTACTTTATAACTAGTACCGTCTTTTTCAAAAGTTAATGTAACCAACATACCTTTGTTGTTGGTCTTATTAATTAGATTGTTTCTCTTTATGTTTGTTAAAGCAACACCATACAAGGCGTAACTTAACGCATTTACAATGGTAGTCTTACCAGTACCGTTTCTTGATCCCATATCATCACCACCTTGGTCAAGATTTTCACCAAGTACTAGTGTTAATTGTTGTTTATCAAAGTCAACAGCCTGGGTTTGATTACCCACACTCATAAAATTCTTTACTGTAAGGTTCTTTATCTTAATCATAGGTCGTCATATATCCTCAACAGCGTGTTTTTGTCGTATTGTTCAGTATCAATTGCTGTTATCTCCTTCGTAACAATTTGATCTACACTTTCAAATGTGCTTATGTCTATATCTGTATGAATTTCTTCGTCCTGTTGGCTTGGAATAAGTGTAATTTCTCTACAGTCGTATTCGTTTACAAATGTTTCCTTAATAAAACTAGCTTCTTCATAGGAAATAGGCAAGTCTAATGTAACTCTTAGATACATTTTGCTTTTAAGTAGTTTTTCTTTTTCATCAAGCAGTTGTGAAAGTTTAACAGTTCTATACTTAGGACAATTTTCCCAGTTAATGTATACAGGTTCTTTAGAATTTTCCTTATCAAGTATCATCATGCCTCGTTCATCGTCCCAAGCATCAGCATAATTGTGTGGAAAAGCATTTCCCATGTAATGGATTTTTCCCTGTACCTGTCTTTTATGAAAATGTCCTGAAAAAACATAGTCTTGATGTTTGAAATGTTCAGCACGAAGTTCTCCGTGTTCCGGCATCTTCACCATTGCGTTCATGTAAAAGTGTGGAAGTTCAAAATGTCCAAACATGTATTTGGCTTTTATCTTGGACATCTGTTTCCATTCATCGCCTACTAGCCAAGGAACAAGAGCAACATCATCTTCTTCCATTATTTCGTCTACGTATGTTATACCTGGAATGTGTTTTCCAAATTCAAGAGAATAAATGTCACGTTTGTCTTTGTAATACAAATCGTGATTACCAGCAAAGAAATAAAATTTTTCAAACGCTTTACCAAGTTTCTCTAAACATCTTGTTGTAGAGTCTAGTGTTTGGACATTTATAGTATTTCTATTATGATGCCAATCTCCACAAAAGATTCCGGTCTCACAACCATTCTCTTTTGCTTTGTCAATAAACCAATCTACAAATTCTTCACAGTCTTGTAAATGTATCTTACTGTTAGACTTCAATCCAAGATGGATATCAGTAAAAACCGCCGCTTTTTTAAACAAAACACAATCCTTCCGTGTACATAATAGTAAAATAAGTTAAGTTTGTCAACCTATTTTTCGGTTTTTTGGTTAACCCCATGATCTCTTTGTTGTCGTTCCCATTCTCCTTGGGCCTGCCTTGTGTAACTAGGATTCATGTGATTCATTTCTAATATATCATCTCTGATATTTTGATTACGTTTTTCGATATTGATAACTCTAACAAAACTATTAGTCACTGCCGCTGTGTAATAAGCAAACGGGTTGTTTGATTTTGATTCATCAAACTGTAAACCTATTTGGGATAGTTGTAAAATTGCTTGACCACGCATTTCGTCATTGTAAGTATATCCTCTTACATTACCACGTGTAGCATATCTATCACACAGTTTCATCCACATCAAAGCTAATTTATTAGTAACCTTACCTGATTCCTTGGTAAAGTAACCATTTTCCATGCCACCTTCCCAATGACTTTTGCCTACACAAACCAATTCTCCGTTTTCATTATATTTGTAATGTTGAAATGGGGGAAAATTTACTTTTGTTTTTGTATCAGCTACTGTTTTAGGATTCTTTTTACGTCCTGGTTCTTCAGGAATATGATCATAGGTCATGATTCTAAAAATAACATCTTCCTTTGCTATTTTTCTATAATCTATTTCAAATTCTGCTAATTTTACTCGTTTGCCTTGTGCCTTGGCTTGTTCAAAATTTCTTTGTTGTGTCTTTTTTGCCTTGTTTCTTTTTGCTTCTGCTACAGTTCTTACATTCACTTTAGACAGTTCAGGCAGTATTATATCAAAATCAGCATATTCTTTGTCTGTAAAACTACAGAATGTTGACTTGGACTTATGTATTTCTGCCAATATGTCTTTGTTGTTCAAATAATTAATTCTTTTTGTCATGCTTTCTCCAAGATTCATACCACATTATAATATACTCTGTTAATTTTGTCAACTAAATAATAGTAAGGAGATAACCAAATGCCAACACTTTTCAAAAACGGAATCATAAGCAAAGACGGTAAAAACATGGGTGTAAATGTTCCACCTACCGGAACAGAAAGTTCAGGACAAAATACTTCTTCCGGAGAAGTTCCGTCATGGGCACAAGGTTTTGTAGATGGCGCTAAGGAAATAGGACAAGACGTATACGACGGTATTTCAGGTGGTGCTGAAAATTTCATGAGTAAAATCCGTAGCAAAAACTTGAACAAACCTCCAAACGAAATAAGTGCTGATTCAGGCCAGGCATATTGGGGACAATCTGAAATAGAAGATAGAGACTGGCGAGTCAAATTAAGTTTGCCAGACAATTTTACTAATTCTAAGTTGATTGAACCGTTGAAAGCCACAGGAGGAATGATGTTTCCTTATACTCCTACAATTATTTTAAGCCATACTGCTAATTACAATCAGATAGCTCCTATACATAATAATTATCCTTTTTTCGCATACCAGAATTCACAAGTGGATCAGCTAGTTATTACAGGACAATTTTATAGTCAAAATAGTATAGAAGCTGAATATTGGGTAGGTTGTTTACACTATCTGAGATCAGTGACCAAAATGAATTATGGACAGGACAAACAGGGCAAAGGTAACCCTCCACCTATAGTACTATTAAATGGATACGGAGATTACGTATTTAAAGATGTACCAGTATTGGTTACAAACTTCACTGTTGATATGCCAAACGAAGTTGATTATATAGCTACAGGCTTTCCAGTTGATCTTAGTGACTTTGGAGCGGCAATAGCAGAACAAAAAAGAAAAATGAGTGTTGGTTGGGCACCAAGTGAATCTCAATTTACTGTTACTGTACAACCTGTATACAGTAGAACTAAAGTTAATAAGTTTAGCTATCAAAAATTTATTAATGGTGAGAACTTAGGAACAGGATACATTTAATGACATCGCCGTATAAAAACACAAACATGACACCAGACGGAACATTGGACATTCTGACTATACGTCCTATTCCTGCTTTTACAGATGATCAATTATACACTATTGAACCACAATATAACCACAGACCTGATTTACTTGCGTACGACTTATACGGAGACAAAAACCTTTGGTGGATCTTCGCACAAAGAAATTTGGATGTAATCGAAGATCACATCTATGACATAAGCACAGGAACACAAATTTATTTGCCAAGTCCTACAAGAGTAAAAACAGCATTGGAGTAATTCATGGCTACAAATTCGCCATTTTCCTATTTAGATATAGTTGTAGAAGGAGTCAGAAAGGCTGGCGAATACCTTAAGGATAAATCTTCAGATTCATCTGAAGCAGTAGGAGAAAACGTCCCTCCACGTCGAAGAAAGGTTAAGCCTAACAACAACAATAAAATGAAAAGTGGCACAACAGGAGATAAATCAGAAAGTGCTACAGTAGGAGACACCGATCCAAATGCTCCGAAACCTAAGTTTAGTCAAGGAGGTATTGACGGAGGCTGGGATTCAAGTTTGACAGAAGCTGAAAAATCGGCAATTGAAAAAGGCAAACCTATTAACAGATATCTTGCTGACGTGGCTAGATACGCAGAGTTAGGTGATGCCAAAGTAGAAAACTCTCTAAATGAATTTGCTAGTAAAAACTATCTCTGGACTTTTGCGGCTCTTAGTAATGATGAAGTTAATTTTCCTGATACTACTTACAGAACAACTGGTCCTAAGTCTAATCAAACAATTATTAAAATGGGCGGTGGCGGTATAGAACAGCGTCCCCAAACAGAGCTTGAAAAATCACAGGATCCTGATCCAAGATTTAGATCGGCATCTGGAAGAACATCTCTTGAATACTTTATTAATAATGTAGAAATAAAAAGTAACATAGCACCTAATCCTAAATCAAGAGCCACAAATGCTTTTCAAATTGATTTTGAAGTACAGGAACCTTACAGTATGGGTCAATTTTTACAGCACATGCAACTTTGTGCTTTACAGGCAGGTTATAACAATTATTTGGAATGTCCCTTTTTATTACAATTAAATGTAGAAGGATTTACAGACGTAGGATTTGGAGACAAACCGTTGCTTGGAATAGCTCCATTGGGAATACCAGGCGGAAGAAGACAAATAGCAATCAAAATTCATAATATAGAATTTGATGTTAATGAAGGCGGATCGAGATATACTATTCAAGCCGCACCTTTTAATGAAGAAGCTCTAAATGATCAGGCACAAAACATACCACAAAATATAAGCATCAGCGGAAGAGACTTAAAAGAAATTTGTCAAACAGGTGTAAACAGTTTAGCAAGTGTTGTTAATACAGCACTATTGGAAACAGCCAAAAAGATAAAATCAAAACACGAACCAGATGAAATTATTATTTTGTTTCCTAATGAAACCACAGAGTTTCAATTATCCAATGCTGTTGCTGAAGCAGATAATACTGCTGTGTTTGGAGATTTTGCGTCCGAACGTAGAGAAATAAATTACAATGAAGCTCTTAAATCAGCTATTGGTGTAAATTTTCAAAAGCAGGCATCACAGTATGGAGGAATGGATGGAGCTGGTTCTGGTAGAGGGTTATTCATGGCTCAAAGAGACTACGTGAATAACCGCTTAGGTTTTTCCATAAAACGTAATGCTTTAAGTGAAAAAATTAAATCAACATTTATGACAGATGAGTTTACAAATGATATAGCGAGAAAACAAATATTCACTGAAGGTAGCCTACAACCAGGTACAACAAATTTTGCTACTTCATCGTTTGCGTACAACGACAAAACAAAAATTTTAAGCAGAGGTGCTACAAGTATTGATCCTAAACAAAGAACTATTCAATTCAAATCAGGAACAAAAATACAAAGAATTATCGAAGAACTAGTTTTAATAAGTGACTTCGGAAAAGACTTAGTGAACAAAGGACAAATTACAGCTGATCCTGTAACCGGAATGGTCAAATGGTTCAAGATAGAAACTTCTGTGTTTGTTTTAGATGCGCCTTTAACAGAAAATTTAACAAATAGACATCCAAGAATTTATGTGTACAAGGTTGTTCCTTATGATGTTCATCAGTCTGTGTTTATGTTGCCAGGTGATCCACCTCCAGGATATCAATTCCTAAGAACACAAGCATGTAAGCATTATGATTATATCTATACTGGGCAAAATGATGATATTTTAAATTTTGATATTAATTTTAAAAATGCGTTTTTTACTGCTATTGCTGGTGACTTTGGAAATACATCAGCAAATAACGATACAGCCTCAAGAGGATTAGCTAACAATCAGCCTAAACTAGGTGTACCAGAACATCCTGGATTGGATGTTAAAGATCCTAAATCTGCCTACATGGAGTTTCAACAAACAAGAACAGAAATGGGAAGCCAGACAAGAGGTGCGGTACAAGAAACACCTGCTGTTAGGGTAGCAAGAGCATTCCAAGACGCATTGGTTAATAGTCCATCGGACTTGATAAATGCTAGTCTGACAATAATGGGTGATTTATATTATCTAACTGACAGTGGCACAGGAAATTACAATTCCAAAAGTTCGCAATTTATAAATTTAACACAAGACGGAACCATGAATTACCAAAATAGTTCGGTAGATATCATAATTAATTTTAAGACTCCTATTGACATAGATGTAGGAGGAGCAAAAGGACTTAACACAAAAACTGTTAAGCAATTTAGTGGATTGTATACTGTGTATGAAGTTACAAGTAGTTTTAGGGATAACCAATTTGTTCAAGAACTTGCTGTGTATAGACGTCCTAATCAAGACTTAACAACGGATACCAATATAACTACTAAACTGTTAGAAGTTAAAAAAGCCCATCAAAAATTAATTGATGAAGCTTCAACAAGTGGAGATCCAGAAGCTTTTGCACTCGCACAGGCAGATGCTGATATGAACGGAAGAATTACAGGATTAGAAAGACCTGCTTATGATGCTTATCTTAAAAGAGCAAAAGCAGAATACGCAGAATACGAAAAAGCAAAACAAGAATATGATCTCACTAAACTTCTTGAGCAACAACAATCAGAATATGAAAAAGCCGCATTTGGCGATGGTAGAACCTAATGGCTAATGAGATTAAAAGAAGTGCCGGCGCAGATCCGGCTAAGTTTAATTCAAACGGTCCGTTTATAGCAAGAGTTGTCAGTCACCTTGATGCTAAAAGAATGGGTGCTTTAAAAGTTGAACTTTTATCTTTTACCAAACCAGGTGGACAAGAATTGTTTCCTCCCGGACAATTATTCACAGCATATTATTGTAGTCCATTTTACGGAGTAAACGATGTAGAAAGTAATCAGAAAAATTTTGGATATTCCGGAACACAGCAAAGTTACGGTTTCTGGGCTGTGCCGCCTGATCCTGGAACAAGGGTTATGGTAATATTTGTAGAAAACCAACCTAATCAATGTTACTGGATAGGATGTATACAAGATGAATTTATGAACCATATGGTTCCTGGATCTACGCCAACAACAAGGCCTGGAGGAATATATCAAGAAGATTTATCTAACGATTTAAAAGGTAAAAGGTTACCTACAGCAGAATATAACAAAAAACAAACAAACATACATAAAGGAAGTAATCCCGATAGATTTTTAAGATCACACAATCCTTTGTTTTCACGTGTGCTTTCCACACAAGGATTATTACAGGATCCTATAAGAGGGCAAACAACCTCTAGTGCCAGACGAGATATACCTAACACAGTTTATGGTTGGAATACTCCTGGTCCACTTGACAAAAGAAACGGAGCACCTAAAGGAAAGTATGGAGAAAAAGGTCAATCAATTGAATATTATAGAAGCAGATTAGGTGGATCTAGTTTTGTAATGGACGATGGCGATCCAACAATAATAAGACAAGGACCTGCTGGGTCGAATAGGTCATTGTATTATAATATAGAATCTATTCCAGACAATATTTCAAAAGGAGATGTTACATTACCGTTTGATGAACATGTTAGATTAAGGACTAGAACAGGTCATCAGATACTTTTACACAATTCAGAAGACATAATTTACATTGGAAACGCTACTGGAAGTTCTTGGTTAGAAATGACATCTAATGGTAAAATTGATATTTACGCAAGTGACAGTATCAATATAAGAACCGAAACTGATTTAAACATTACAGCAGACAGAGATATCAATATATTAGCAGGAAGAGATTTCAACCTCACTGCTTTGCGTAATAAAAAGGTACACGTTGCTGTTGATAATGACGTAAGGATTGATAACAATGACACAAAATTTGTGGGAATAAATCAAGACTTAAAAGTAAGTGGTGCTAGACAAAAAGCAATTGGTGAAGATGAAGATGTACAAATAGCAGGAACAAGAAGATGTACCATTGATGGAGATTATAATCTACAGGTAGGCACTGACGGACACATTGCTATCAATGCTAACTTCCATAGCAAAGTCGTAGGCGATTATAGACAAACAGTCAATGGAGCATTTAATCTTAACACACTTGGAGATAATAAATTAACCAGCTACGCAAACACACAAATAAGTAGCCGTGTAAACAATAAATTGGATGCTCTTACTGGAGATACAGAAATTTTATCCGCCGGCAATCACAAAGAAACAGCAACACAAATACACATGAATAGTGCAAGTCAGCCGGCCACGACTGCTGACAAAGCAGACGTCATAGGTGATACATTTACAAGACCAGTCACTGGTAACTCATTGGACGATAATGACGAGGTACGTGATAAGGATTTTGTGGTAATAGACGGACTTAGAGTAACAGCAGATGCAACAAGAGCATCAGAAGCTGAAGAAGCCTTAACTCCAAGAAGAGTGCCGTTACACGAACCTTGGAATCAACATGAAAGTTTCAATCCAACAGCATATACACCAGCTGAAATGGACAGCATAAAACAAACATCTCCTTCTTTAAGACAGTCGGCGCCTACATTGGAAAAATTAGAAGACATGCCTGAACGTAACAGCACATCAGGAGTGTTTAGAGCAGGTGATTCAGATCCTGAAAAAGTTGAAATTGATAAAGTGTTCAAAACAAACGATGACGGTATTGTTGGTGATCAACCTAATGATCCTATATCGCCTTTAGAGTCTGAAAGATTTTTCCTAAGCGAATTAATTAAAGCACTAGGACTAGATCCTGTGAAAGCATTACAAAGCGGAGCAACTCCCGATGGAGCAGGAGAAGCATTAGCAATGGCGTGTGCTCAAATAAAAGCAGAGAGTAATTTTGTTCCCAAAAGCGAGAACATGAATTATAGTGCGGCAGGATTGAGAGCTACATTTAAAATGTTTAGTAAACCAGGAGGCGTTGCTTTATCAGAACAACTTCATCGTAAGCCTGTAGAAATAGCAAGTGTTGTGTACGGAAGTAGAATGGGCAATGGCGGACCTGAAACCGGCGATGGCTGGAGATACAGAGGAAGAGGATTAATACAATTGACAGGTACAGACAATTACAAACTTTATGGCGGATTCGCCGGAGTGGACATATATAATAATCCAGAATTAGCAAATGATCCAAAGAATGCTTGTAAGTTAGCAGTGGCATATTTGACAAAAGGTCCAAAGGCAGGATTCATAAATTGGAAAACAACAAATTTTAGTTCATTAGGCTCGCAATTCAAAAACGCTATAGGATATGCTGATCTAGATGGAAGTAAAACTACAAAGAGGATAAGTTCTGGTAAAGGGTATTGGCAAAGAATTAAAAATGGTGACCTTACACCGTTGGCAGATGTTACATCACCTAAACCAGTAGACATTGGAAAGGGCGTCATACAGGTACGATAATGCCATTAATAGCAAGAACAAAAGGATCAGGAGATATAGTTGACACAGTACATGCTATTTGTGTTGCTCCTGGAGACATATTAACAGAAACAGGTAGTGGTGATGTATTTGTAGTAGGGCATGGTATACATAGAAAAACTGATCTTAACGAACCACATACACATTGCCCACCAGTTTATTCTACTGACATAGTAACGCATAGTCCTGATGTATTTGCTAATGATTTAGAGGTAGCAAGGATAGGAGACACTTATAGCTGTGATGCTAAAGTAAAAAGCACAACACAAACTACGGTATTCGCTAACGAATAAATATTATTATGGCAGACTTATATAAAGAAATAAAAATTAAAACAGCTAAAGCTCCAAAGCCTCCTGTTAGACAAAAGGCTTACAGAGGATTCAGCACAATAAATCCAGAAAACGCAAGTTTTCAGCTGTATGATCTTGCCTTAATAAAGCAAGATATCATTAATCATTTCAATATAAGACAAGGTGAAAAACTGTCAAATCCTACATTTGGTTGTATTATTTGGGACGCTTTATACGAACCCCTAACGCAAGATCTTAAAGATGCTATTACAAGAAACGTTACAACTATAGTCAATTATGATCCAAGAGTCAGAGCTGAACAGGTTACTGTAAATGAATACGAAAGTGGTCTTCAAGTAGAATGTTTACTCACATATCTTCAGTATAACATAAGTGAAAACTTACGGATGATGTTTGACAAAGATAATGGAATTTTGTAACAGAATTAAGTATTCGGTTTATTCTTTGTAATAAATACATTTATAAGATTTAAGGAAAGCACATGTCGTCTACAGATAGACAAAATAGACTATTACTTGCTGAAGACTGGACTAAAATTTATCAAAGTTTTCGCAACGCAGAATTCAAAAGTTATGACTTTGACTCTCTAAGAAGAGTCATGATTACATATCTAAGGAATAATTATCCTGAAGATTTCAATGATTACATAGAAACTTCAGAATTTTTAGCCCTAATAGATATTATTGCTTTTCTTGGACAAAACATATCTTACAGAGTTGATCTTAACGCAAGAGAGAACTTTTTAGAATTAGCAGAACGTAGAGAATCTGTTCTTAGATTAGCAAGACTTTTATCATACAATCCTAGAAGAAATAGAGCCGCAAATGGATTGCTAAAATTTGAAACTGTAGCTACAACTGAAAGCATTGTTGATAGTAACGGAACTAACCTAGCTGACCAAACTATAATATGGAATGATCCATCAAATTCTAATTGGGCTGAACAATTCAGGAGAGTGTTAAACGCTTCTTTGCCAAACAATAACACAATAGGCAAGCCTAGAATTTCTGAAACTATAAACGGAGTACTTACACAAGGATATAAATTTAATCAGTCAAGTGGCGAAGTACCTGTATTTTCTTTTTCAAAAACAGTCAATGGTGTGCCTGCGGCATTTGAAGTTGTCTCTACTACAATTGACAGAATTTCAAAAACATTAATAGAAGAAGCACCTTTACCTGGAAACGCATTACAATTTATGTATAGAGAAGACGGTAGAGGTAATGGCAGTTCTAACACAGGATATTTTGCTCATTTCAGACAAGGAGTTTTGAACAATAGTACCTTTGCTGTTGATAATGTGGTTGCTAATCAAAGAATTACAATTGAAGCAGATAACATCAATGATACAGATGTTTGGTTATATCATTTAAACAATGCTGGTATTGTAGATAACATTTGGACTAAAGTAGATTCTGTAGAAGGTAACAACGAAATTTACAATAGTGTGAATAAATCGATTAGAGATTTTTATGTGGTCCAAACAAGAGATAATGATAACATTAGTATGATTTTTGCTGACGGCACTTTTGGTAATGTACCTAGTGGAAACTTTCAGGCATTTTATAGAACAAGTGCCAATAGGACGATGCGTATTAAGCCAGACGAAATCACTGATGTACAAATTTCAATTGACTATTTGAGCAAGTCTGGAAAGACTGAAACTTTAACAGTAGGATTAGAACTTAAAAGTCCAGTTACAAACGCAACAATAAGTGAAACAAGCACTAGCATTAGGGCAAACGCTCCACAAACATTCTATACACAAAATAGAATGATCACAGGAGAAGATTATAATGTATATCCTGCGGCCACTAATCAAGAAATTGTAAAAGTAAAATCTACAAACAGAGTATCAAGTGGCATAAGCAGATACTTTGATCTTAAAGATGTCACAGGAAAATATTCAAGCACAAACTTATACGCAAGTGACGGAGTAATTTATAAAGAATCTTTTGAGGAAAAACAAACATTTACTTTTGCTAATCAAACAGATATTGAAGGTACAATAGAAAATACAATACTTCCTACGATACAAAGCAGAGCAACTACTAATTTTTACTTAGGTAATTTTGCTAAAATTATTGTAAGTGATTTGAATGCTACTTGGAAGCAGTCAACAAAAACTACAAACAGTTCAACTGGACTATTAGAAAACATTAATCTTGTGCCTTTCCAAGTTGGTACATTTACTACAGGATTTTTAAGATATGTAGAACCAGGAGCATTGCTAAAATTTACTCCGCCTCCAGGATTCTTTTTCATAGGAAAAGGCGAACTTACAAGTGACGCAAACAAAAAAGGTGCTCAGTCTTACAAATGGGTTAAAGTTATAAGCGTAAGTGGTTCAGGAACAACTGAAGATACTACTACAGGTGACGGCCCAATCGTACTTAATGATGTGTTACCAGCTAGTAGCGTTATACAAGAAGTAAAACCTAAGCTAGTAAAGGATATTACATCAGACGTAAGATCACAAATAATCGACCAAGTATTTGCTTACAAACAATTTGGTTTACGATACGATCAAGTAAATAGAATTTGGCGTGTAATTATTAATGAGAATCTTAATACTAACGATGTATTCAGCAACGGTAAAACGGGTGATGTAACTGGTAATCAATTAGACTCAAGTTGGTTCTTGTTATTTCAAACTGACGGTGAGAAATATACAATTACTAATAGAGGATTAAGATATGTTTTTGAAAGTGATACTGAATTAAGTTTTTATTACGACGGGAAAAATAAAATTTACGATTCGTCAACAGGACAACTTGTAAAAGACAAAATATCAGTTTTGAATTTCAATACTATTCCTGATTCACTAAACAACTTTGCCACAGATATTAATTGGGAAATAGTAGGAGAGTACAAAAATCAAGACGGATATGTTAATAGTAAAAAAGTTCAAGTAGGATTTTTTGATGTTAATGATGACGGCTCAATCGATGATCCAGACATTTTTGATGTAATTGTTGCGCCTTTAACAAATCCAGAAACAAAATACATATTCCTACAAAAAATAAGTTCCGATCAAGGATTTTTCAAATACAATTATTATGCTGGAGGTAGTGATATTAATGTAGTCGCTACAGAAACAGCTATTGGTGCTTATTCTCAATATAGTGACGGTAAAGTATTTTACATATTAGACCAAAAGAATTTTAAGGTATTGAATAATAACGCTTTATCACTTACGAGTGATTATCAGGCCTACATAGGTAGAGACAATCTAAAATTTCATTATGTTCATAGTGCTAATGAAAGTAACAGGATAGATCCAAGTGCTTCTAATATCATTGATATATACTTATTGACAAAATCATATGATGCTAATTTTAGATCATTTTTGGCAGGTAATTTATCAACAATGCCTTTGCCACCAAGCAGTGACGAATTATTACAACAGTATGGACGTGATATAGGAAAAGTAAAAGCTATTAGTGATGAAATAATTTACCATCCAGTAAAATACAAAGTACTATTTGGATCAAAATCAAACGATAATCTACAAGCTACATTTAAAGTAGTTAAAAATCCAGAAGCAGTTGTAAATGATAACGATGTCAAGGTTAGAATTATATCAGCTGTAAACAGATACTTCTCTTTACAAAATTGGGACTTTGGAGAAACGTTTCATTTCTCTGAATTAGCAACTTATGTGATGAATGAAGTAGCGCCTAGCATAGTAAACTTTATTATTGTACCAAAATTAGGTACGTTGACATTTGGAAGTTTAATGGAAATAAAAAGCGAAAATGATGAAATTTTTGTAAGTGATGCTACTGTTCAAGATGTTGAAATAATAGATTCTATTACAGCTTCTAGGATACAATCATCAGGAAATGTAGTTTCGGCAACCAATACAATTAACGCAGGTATTCAAAGCCAAGCATTATCGAGCACCACTACTACAAGCACATCAACTGGTACTACAACAACAACCTCTAGCACAAGTACATCTAGCTCAACAGGTTCATCAGGCTCATCAGGTTCATCAGGCTCAGGTGGGTCAGGATACAGTTCGGGCTCAGGTGGGTCGGGATCAGGAGGATCAGGATCAGGAGGAGGTTCTAGCGGCGGTGGAGGCTACGGTTACTAATGGCACAAGATGAAAGAGGAATCCCTGTAAACGATTCAGATAAAGCAAAAAGAAGGTCGGCAGATCTTCTGCCTCGTTATTATAGGACCGTTGCTAACAAAAAGTTTTTATCTAGCACACTTGACCAACTAGTCCAACCAGGTAGTGTTGAGAAAGTAGATGGATTTGTTGGAAGGAAAAATGCTAAAGCATTCAAAGCATCTGATAATTATGTATCAGAAATAAGTCTAGATAGAGACGAATACCAATTAGAACCAGTAGCAGTAATAAATGATAATGTTGGCAACAACATATTCTATCGTGATTACAGAGACCTTTACAATAGTTTAAAAATTAGAGGCGTAGATACAAGTAATCACAATAACTTGTTTACACAAGAATATTATTCTTGGAATCCAAACATAAACTGGGATAAATTTACAAACTTTAGGGAATATTATTGGCTTCCGTCTGGACCAGATGCTATTCCTGTATACGGATCTTTTAGAGAAGTACAAAGCACTTACAGAGTCACGAAGCAAGACAATGCTGATAACGATGCTTATGTATTCAATCAAGAAAATCCCACAGGCAATCCAACTCTAACTCTTTATAAAGGTCAAACTTATAGATTTGAAGTAGATGCTGTAGACATGCCATTTTCTATAAGAACGTCATTAGATTTAACAAATGATTCCAATCTTTATTCTAAAGGAATTACCGGACAAAAAGTAGAACAAGGTGTATTAGAATTTGAAGTTGACTTGGAAGCACCTGATGTACTGTATTATGTAAATGAAAATGATATAGAAGGTTCCGGGCTTATTATAATTAGAGATATTATTGACAATACATTTTTGGATGTCGATGGTGATATTGTTGGCAAGAAAAATTATACCATGTCAAACGGATATGCGTTGTCCAATGGTATGAAACTTAAATTTTACGGTAATCTTTCTCCATCAAAGTATGCTGAAGGCACTTGGTTTGTTGAAGGTGTTGGTAGTAACATTAGTTTAATACCAGAAAGTGATTTAGAAATCACAGCAGGTTATTTACAAGACCAAGATATAGAATTTGACGAAGGAGGATTTGACGATTTTCCATTTGATGATGCTGTATCATATGCGAACAAGAAAGATTATATCGTAGTTAGTAGAGGTTCAAAAGATAGAAACCAATGGTCCAGATACAATAAATGGACACATAAAAATGTTATACAAACCACAGCAATAATCAATGACGTAGCTGTTAATTTAGATCAAAATTATAGAGCTACAAGACCGATTATTGAATTTGATGCTGGATTGAAACTTTATGATTTTGGAACATTTGCTAAAAAAAGTGTTGACGTAATTGATACAAAAACAAAAGATGTATTTTCTAATATCGAAGGAAGCTCAGGATATTTTGTAGACGGTACAGAACTTGTACAAGGTATGCGTGTACTTTTCACAGCTGATCCAGATAGTTTTGTGAACGGAAAAATTTACGAAGTAAAATTTATAAGCCAAAATAGCAATAATCAAATTACCTTAATTGAAACGACAGATACTACACCACTAACAAACGAAACTGTTCTTATTAAAGCAGGTACTGAAAATAAAGGTAAGATGTATTATTACAACGGTACAACTTGGAAATTAGGACAGAATAAAACTGATATCAATCAAGCTCCGTTGTTTGATTTATATAACGACAATGGTGTAGCACTTTCAACATTAGAAGGAAGCACATTTAAAGGAAATAAAGTATTTTCCTACAAACAAGGAACTGGAACTAATGATACTGAATTAGGATTTCCGCTGTCCTATAGAACGATAGAAAACAGTGGTGATATAACATTCGACTTCAATTTATTGTTAGACACATATCAGTATGACCAGTTAGCTGATGTAATTGTAGCAAGTACTGATACTGGTATCTTAAGAAAGTATACATCAATAGATACGTTTTCGAATGTTACCGGTTGGATAAAAGCAAAAACAAAATCTTCTCAACCTGTAGTAAAACAATATGTTACTGGTGTAAGAAATAATAATTTTATAATTGATTTTTTTGACAACAGCGGCGACCTTAATGATTTGAAAATAAAAGTTTATGTAAACAATGTAAGACAGAAAGAAAATACAGACTATGTAATTGATAGAATTAACAAGTATGCTTATGTTAATTTTATTGAAAATTTAGAAGATGATAAAAAAGTAGTCATAGAGGCTACATCTTCTGCTACTAAAAATAGACGTAACCATTATAAATTTCCCATAAACTTTGAAAAAAATCCTATGAATGAAAACGTCACTACGTTTACGTTGGGTGAAGTGATTGATCATGTTGACAGCATAGTTGACAATGTTGATGAATTTTCTGGAGTATATCCGGGGGTAGGAAATTTAAGAGACTTAGGTGCTGTGTCGGAATATGGCTTACGCTTTGTACAACATTCTGGACCTATAAATCTTGCACTGTTTAACTTAGCATCTAAAGAATTTGATATGAACAAAGCACTTGACACAGCAGGTCAAGAATATATTAAATTTAAGAGAGAATTTTTAAGGGTAGCAAATGAACTAGGATATGATGGTGAAACTAAGCAACATACTGATGCTATTTTAAAAAGTGTATTTGAAACTAATACAGATCAAGATGCTTATTATTTTAGTGATATGGTACCTTTTGGTGGAGACACCATGCAGGAATTCATAATTGAGGATTCTTCACAAACAGTTTTTCCGACAGTCAGAGCTGTAGACTTTTCCAAGTTAAATGAAAAAGCTATATTGGTTTATTTGGACGGCGAACAATTAATCAAAGATCAAGATTACACAATTGATCCTGATGCTTTTATAGAACTTAAAATACCCGTAACAGCTGACCAAGTTTTGAGAGTGTATGAGTTTGACACTACAGATGGTTGTTGGATACCTCCAACTCCTACTAAATTAGGTTTGTATCCTAAATATAAACCTGAGATAAGTTTAGACACAACATACATACACACTATTCCAGAATCAACAGGTCCCTATAAGGTTTATGGTAGAGACGAAACTACAACCAAATCATATAAAGGTAAAGTAGGTTGGTTTTATCCGTTGTTTACAGATGAAGTTTCAGCACAAGCATATGATAAAGCAAACGGTGGCACAGGTTTAGCACATACACATATCTTTGCTGGAGACAACAGAATCTTCTTCATGCCCACAAGTAGTATGAATCATGCTACAAATGATGAAAGAGATTTGCCAGAATGGCCTGGATCACAACCAGTGCTTCAAGGACATGACGGATCAATTTGGAGATGTTTTGGAGATTATAGAGATAGGGTTTTACTTGATTTAGAAAAAAGAATATACAATAATATAAAAATTAATTATGATGAAAACATCATTGATATAAAAGATTTTGTAGATTCAAAATCTAATCAAACAGCATACAAAAGATATACTACTGCTGACATAATGATTTCAGATTTTAACAGATGGTTAGAGACAGTAGGTAATCCAGATTATACTACAAATTCTTATTACATACAAAACAATAATTTCAGTATAAATTATTCTCGTCATGGAGATCCTGACAACAATCCATTACCTGGATCTTGGAGAGCTATTTACAAAGATTACTACAACACAGATAGACCTCATACACATCCTTGGGAATGTTTAGGTTTAAAAGAAAAGCCAAGTTGGTTTGACACAACTTATGGAATGGCTCCATACACTAGTAATAATCTAATTCTTTGGCAAGATCTTTCAAAAGGTGTGGTGCGTGAACCTAATAAAAAAATAACTTATAGAAATAAATTTAAAATTAAAGATCTTTTAAAATACATTCCAGTAGATAGTAGTGGTAATTTGTTAGATCCTGTGTCAACAGGATACGCAAGAGGAGGAGTAGCATCTAACTATACTGATGACTTTGTATTTGGTGATGAAGCACCAGTTGAAACAGCTTGGCGTAGAAGTTCGCACTATCCGTTCTCATTAATGCGTACTTGGATGTTAAGCCAACCAGCACAATTTTTTGGACTAGCTTTTGATAGAAGTAGAATTGCCAGAAACTTAGCAGGACAATTAGTTTATACTGATACTTCCAAAAGAATAAATTTAGCTGAATTAAAATATCCTAATATACCAAATGACGCAACCAGAACTTTCACAGCTGGTTTAGTAAACTATATCCAAGCCTACATAAAAGGTAATGAAGAAGTTACATTTAAAACATATAAACAAAGACTATCGTCTGTAGAAAATAAATTAGGACACAAAATAGGCGGCTTCACACAAAAATCTAAGTTTAGATTAATCTTAGATAGTAGAAATCCTAAAAATGAAGGTAACGTATTTGTACCAGAAGAAAATTATAATATTACACTTACAAAAAGTATTCCTTCAGCTGTGTATTCTTACAGTGGAATGATAATTGAAAAAAGTGCCAGTGGATTTTCTGTAAAAGGATATGACAAAGATAAACCATACTTTACGATATATCCTGTGATGAGGAAACAAACTGACAAATTAGTAAATGTTGGAGGAATAAGTGAAGACTTTGTTACCTTTGATTCTGGTAGCACATACGAAATAGGTCAAATTGTAGAAAGCAGTGGATCTTTCTTCAGAGTTAAAACAGGACACACCGCAGGCGGAGCAATTAATCTAGACTACTTTACAAGGTTGGAAGGATTGCCATCAACCGGCGGAGCCGATGCTTTCTTTTCAAAGACATTTGATAACAAAACAAGTAAGGTTAATTATGGAATAGTCTATAGAACAGTTCAAGAAGTAGTTGACTTAATGTTAGGTTACGAACATTACCTAAAACAAGTAGGATTCAAATTTGATACCTTTAATAGAGACTTAGAAGAAATAGAAAATTGGACATTGAGTGCTAAAGAATTTATGTTTTGGACTACCCAAGCATGGGAAAACGGAGCGGTATTAACATTAAGTCCATCTGCTAGACAAATATACTTTGAAAGACAATATACAGTCGTTGACGATATATATGATAACTTTTATGATTATAGTTTACTACAGGCAGACGGCAAAAGACTACTAGCAGATTTTGCTACAACAGAAAGAGATAATACAAACGCATTTGGCATTTATGTAAAAAACACAGATCAAGGAATATATCATTTAAAGATTCCTACTGTTCAAACAGAACATGCTGTGGTAATAGACAATAGCACAGTCTTTAACGATGTAATTTATAATCGTCCGCAGGGATATAGGCAAGAAAGAATAAAAGTTAAAGGATATAGATCAGATAATTGGAACGGATCATTGAATGTTCCAGGATTTATTTTTGATGACGCATTTATTAATGAATGGACACCTTGGCAAGATTACTCTATAGGAGATATTGTTCAATACAAGCAATACTACTATGTTGCTAAAGGAAACATTTCAGGTACAGCAGAATTCTTGGACACAGGTTTTCAAATACTTGACAGTAAGCCAGAGCAACAATTAATACCTAATCTGGATTACAAAGCAAGACAGTTTGCTGATTTTTATGATTTAGATAGTGACAATTTTGATACAGAACAACAGCGTTTGGCACAACATTTGATAGGATATCAAAAAAGGAAATATCTAGAAAATATTATCCCTGATGATGTTAGTCAGTATAAATTTTTCCAAGGAATGATTCAAGACAAAGGTACAAAAAATGTCCTTACTAAACTTTTTGACAAGTTAGGAAGTGCCAACAAAGATAGTATTGAGTTTTATGAAGAATGGGCTGTTAGAGTTGGCAGGTACGGCGCATCTACAGGCGAAGAACAGTTTGAATTGTTATTTGATGAATCAAAGTTTAGGTTAGAACCACAACCTGTAGAATTAGTAAATGAAGTTGATCCTCAGGATACAACACTTGTATACAGACTGGATAGAAATGGAGTTGGTAGAAAACCTAAAAATTATGATCATAAACCGTTTCCTGTAAAATATTTCAATGATGAAAACATGTATGTCAAATCCGCAGGTTTTGTAAATCCTTTAGATGTTTCGTTACAACTTGTTAATTACAATGACCTTTTGAATCAGACTATAGGAGGATTACAAGGCGGACAGTATGTTTGGACAGCAACAGATAAATCACAAAAATCTTGGGCAGTATACAAATATCTTCCTACTCCGTTTAAGATATCAAGCACAAGCGATTCACAAAATAATGAATTTACAATTA
>Ga0163110_10000204_pt1 | contig 26771 bp, 34 predicted proteins | sample CRUFie1St17metaG_FD_108703 | JGI IMG/M metagenome (GOLD analysis project Ga0163110, IMG submission 108703) | Marine microbial communities from the Costa Rica Dome - CRUD Field 142mm St17 metaG | ecosystem: Environmental > Aquatic > Marine > Oceanic > Photic zone | place: Costa Rica: the Eastern...
AGTCCTTGCGATTGCCATGGGGTAGAGAATGAACTTCGGATTATGGGTACAGCTGGAACTCATGAAGCACGAGAAGAGCCTAAGCTGGCTAGCTGGCAGGATAGGCTCCCATCCTTCTCTCTTATGCAAGTGGAGAGCAGGCTTATCCAATCCGAAAACAGAATATTTCTTCCTAGTATGCAAGGAGATCTCCCTTCTGAGGAAGGAACCCATAGAGAAAACAATACGAGAAGGGGCTAAGGCTATGGGGATTAAGTTCTAATGAGCATCCGAGATACTACAAAGAATCTAAGGAGATTAAAGAACCGGGCTAGCCAGAATCCGCTCGCTTACTTTTGTCCTACTCCTCCGCAGGAGGCTTGGCTTAAGGATCCAAGTAAGATTAAGTTACTTCTCGGAGGTAATCAAGTAGGAAAAACCTACGCTCAGACAGCAGAATTATTATATAGATGCCTTGGGAACCATCCCTATCTAGATACAGATCCTCCTCCTATCCAGGCTTTCCTTATTACCCACTCTCACCAGCAGAGCATAACGATCCAAGAGAAGCTCTATGCTATGATTCCTAAGGATGCTCTCCATCCCTCTTGTGAATTCGTACCGGGGAGAGGCTTCCGGGGTATCCATCCAGTAGTAAGATTTAATAATGGAAGCATGATACATATTAAGACCGCTAACCAGGGGCTCGGATTGGCTTCTGCTACTGTTGCTTACGTTGCAATCGATGAGCCCGTATCCGGTGAGGTATGGGGAGAGCTCGCTGCTCGTGTTCTTCGAGGAGGAGCAGGAGGGACTACTGGAACGATAGGTATAACTATGACTCCAGTCGGCCAGGATGTAAGTTACCTTAAGGAATTAGTAGATCAAGGGAGAGTAACTTGCCATAGAGCACCCTTAACCGTAGAAGCTACAACTCCCAAGTACTGTAAAGCGATCATCTCCCAGGCTCAAGTGGATGCAATCTCCCAGACTTACCTCCCAATAGACCGAGCAGCGAGGCTTAACGGAGACTGGGTAATCGGTATACCGGAGGGGAGAGTATTCGATCAATTCTCGGAGGATATGATCTCTAAGGAGGCTGCTCCATTTGGTAACTATTCCTTCTGCATTGGAGTAGACCATGGATCTCAGCCTAATGCACAGGTAGCAATCCTCGCAGCGGTAGAGATGACAGATAGTTCTAAGCCTTGGGTATATGTTCTAGATGAGTACGTATCCGGATCAGCACCTCCGGAGGCTCATGCTAGAGCGATATTGGAGATGCTGAGTAGAAACTCTATCGAGGCTGCATCCTGCAGATGGACCGGAGATAATATTCACTATGGAGGCTCCGGAGGTGGCAAGATGAGTAATTCGCTTCTTATGAAGGCCTTCGAGAGAGTTATGGGTTATCCTCAGGGTAATCTCCCCTTTAGAATTCGTACAATCAAAAAGCCTAGATATAGTGTATATTATGGGAGTGCTATGATACATTCGATTATGGCCCGGAGGCAATTCTTTATCCATCCTAAATGCGAGCGGTTAATCCTCTCTCTGCAGCGGTGGACAATGAAGCGCAACCAATCCGCGAGATCTCGCGATGAGTGGGGTCACTCGGTCGATGCTCTCCGCTATTGTATCGTTCCTACCCTTGAATCTAGTAAAGCAAATATCCCCGGTAAACTAAGGATCTATTGATATGTATACTAATCTTCCTATGAAGCCTCTAGCACCAAACCAAGAAGAGCAAGATAGATGGAATCACTCAGCACTCCGGAAGCGAATGATTATCGGAGCATGGGAGCAAGATCTAGAAGATGAACTCGCTAGGCATCTTCCAGCAGATCGGAGAGAGGCTTGGGGTCCTGCAGATCTCTCCTCCAATCCCTTCGAGCAAATCACTAGACAGTTATCTGTTTTATATCATGAGGTCCCAGCAGTTACTAATCTGAATGGAGATATCTCCGATCTAGTATCTAGAGAGGGACTTGTTACGAAGGCTGGATTATGGCAGCTCATGCAGAGAGCCCAGCAGATGGTAATCGGACTCCGAGAGAGCGCGATCCGGATAGATGTTAATCCTCACGTAGTAGGAGCTCCTACTATCGCTCCAGGAATCCAATATCGGATTGTTACTCCAGATCTATTATATTGTGAAGCCCATCCGGACCAGCCAGATATCCCCGTATATTATCAGGAGTCTAGACTCCGAGAGCATGAAGGGAAGCCGGTATGGGTAGCCGATGTACTCGATATTCGGAATCCAGAGGAACCGATCTTCGGAATGTACGAGATTAAGAAGGATGGAAGCCTGGGTAGAGATGTATCTGTAGAGTTTATGGGACACCCTACCCATAGAGGAGCGGATTATCCCTATCGAGATGGAGAGGGGAATCCCTTCCTCCCCGTAGTTTTATACCATGCAGAAAAAACAGGGTTTTTATGGGATCCTTATAATGCTTCTCAGATGGTGTATGGATCTCTTACTTCTGCTGTTTTATATTCTATGTGGGTGCATCTTGTTAGAGATGCCTGCTGGAGTCAGAAGTACGTAGCCGGATTATCTGTAGCTGGACTCTCCCAGATCGATCAAAATGAGATAGCCCGGAGATCTTCTATTGCTACGGATCCGAGCTCTATTCTAGTATTCACTCAAGATCCAGATGCTCAGGGCCAGCCCTTAGTAGGCTCCTTCTCTATTCCTACGGATCCTCATGCTCTGTTAGAGTCTATCTCTAAATACGAGATGAGAGTAGGATTAGCAGCTGGGCTCTCTCCTTCAGAACTCAGCAGAACAAATGGAGATCCAAGATCTGGATATGCTCTAGCAGTCTCCAAAAGTGGACAGAGGGAAGCCCAAAAGAAGTTCGCTCCTGTATTCCGCTTGGGAGATGAGGAACTCTTAGCGAAGACCGCTATCTTAGCTAATCGCTTCCTCGGAACATCTCTTCCAGAGGATGGATATAGGGTATCCTATCATTCAATGCCATTAACACCGGATGAGATGCGAGCCCAAAGAGAGGATATAACTGCTAAGATGAGCGCAGGATTAATATCTCCAGTGCAAGCGGTTATGATGATGTATGATGATATGGATGATAGAGAGGCTAGAGAGTATCTACTTCAGATCCGGAGAGAGAGAGCGGAGTTCTTATAATGATCTGTGAAGAGTGTAAAGAGCCCATCGAAAAGATTAAAGATTCTATCGTAGAGTGGATATCTTGTGAGGAGTGGGCTCTCTCTATGTATGTTAGATTGGTCCATCCGGGCTGCTGCTACTATGAGAAGCGGAAGGAGATCCTCGAGGAGATGAATGCAAATGATCATTGGCTCCCGGTAGTAGATATGGAGGCTCTCTTAGATATTGCATTCGAGATGCCTTGGGATGATAAGCTTCTAGCAGAATCCTCATTTATTCGATATATTACTCAAAGAAACCAAAAAACCAGAGGTACAGCTGATGAAAAAAATAACCCATGAAGGAGTAGAGTATGTACTTAAAGCAGATATCGAAGCTGCTTTTAAGGATAGAATCTCTAAACTAAGCGCTAGAGCTATTCAAGCGGAGGAAGTCGCTAAGGCTCTCCAGGATACTCTCGATAATCAATCTGGAGAACTTACTAAGATCTCTACATTACAAGAGAAGGTATCTACTCTCGAGCAGTCTTTACTGGATGCAGAGAGCAAGTATAGCCGAGTATCTATGTTATCGGATATGGGATTTACAGATCCAGATCTTAGAGATGCTGTAGAGTGGGCTTATAGTCGCTCGAATAGCGAAGCTCCTTTGGAGGATTGGATAAAGGGGATAAAAGAAAATCCAACAGAGGCTCCCTTAGTTCTAAGACCTCATCTTCTAGCGAAGGCATCTCCAGAGAATACAGCAGAAGCCGCTCCAAGTGCAGAAGCCGCTCCCATCCAAGCAGAAGCGGTAGAGAGTGCTCCCTTAATACCTCCTCGAACGAATACAGGAGCCAAGCCTGCACCGGTACAGAGTGGAGATATTATCTCTCGAGGTCTTAAGGATGGAGAGTTCTACGAGCAAAATAGAGATGCAATTATAAAGGCTTGGAGACAGCAGCGGCTGCATGGAACGCGATCGATCTAAGATCTAGGAGGTACGATGTCTATCGATCTACAGGGGAGTAACACCTTCCCAATAGTGAAAACTATCACAGTATACCAGACAGCTACAGAGGTATTACTTCCTGCTAATGCTAGGCATCTGCAGATAGGAGCCCAGACTCACAAATTATTTTATTCTACATCTGGGACCGATGGAGCAATACTAGGAGCAGATAAGGACTTTATAGCGAAGGAAGCTAAGCAAGTATTAAACCTTGGAAGAGGTAGAAATAAGCATGACTCTATTTTTATCTCTACTCAGACTGCAGCCTCTGCTACTGTTACTCTAGTCTTCTCGGAGGAATAGATGCTAGGATATATACCCAGTGTAAACTCGGAGCCCTTAGTACTGAGCTTCTCTAATACCAATCTCATAGTGATTAATCACAATTTCGGATATAAACCAATGATCCAGATTATTCTAAGTGATGGAACAATCGCAGAAGGCTCCGTTACTCATAATAGCGAGAATAGAGTTACTATATCTTTCCAAATTTCACTCTCTGGAGAGATATTATTGAGATAGTATATAGAGCGAGGGAGGGATCCCTCTTAATCTATATATGGAGTCTAAAATGCAATTTCTTGCACCCACAAATATTTTCGAGGGCGTTGTTCAACTTAATCAAGCCCCTTCAGCTGATAATCATGCGGTTACCCGTTCTTACTTGGAAGCTAATAGCGTAGTCGGTATCGCTTCAGATTCTGCTAATTATGCCGAGCTCGTTACAGAAGGTGGAGATCTTAAATTAAAGCTTAAGCCTCTTACTATTACAGATGTAGCTGTAGATACTTCTGCTGCTTCTCTCGCTGCTTGGGTAAGTTCTAACTATACCTCTGGAGATGAGAAACAAGAAGGTGATATCATCATCTTAACAGCTGTCACTGGTCGCGCTCAGACCTTTATCCATAACGGGGGATCTGCTGGTACTACTGCAGACTTTACAGAGATTGAGGGTGGAGATGTTACGGCTGCTGAGGTTCGAGCTGCTCTCTCTGCTTCTGCTGGTATTAACTATAATGCTAGTACTGGAGAATTCACTGCAGATCAAGCAGAGATCCGAGGGCTTTTTGCTGCTGGAACTGGACTTGGTTATGATAGTTCTAATGGTAGCTTCTCACTTAATGTAGATAGCGATGGTATCTCCGAAGGTTCTAGTAATCTTTACTTTACAGATGCTCGCGCTCGCGGTGCTATCTCTGTATCTGGAGCAGGGATCTCATATAATGCTGGTACTGGTGTTATTACTCTTGCTGCTACTTCTGATAACATTAGCGAAGGATCTAGTAATCTTTACCATACTACAGCTCGAGTAAGAAGCAGTATCTCTCTTGGAGCAGTATCTTCTCCAGATGTTCAACTCTTGGAATATGATAATTCTAATGGACAATTAAAGGTTAGAGCCTCTCAAGTCTTTGCTCAGTTCGATGCTGGTACGGGTCTATCTTATGCGGATGGTGTTTATAGCTTGAATGCTTCTACATCTAACGTAGCAGAAGGATCTAATCTTTACTTTACAGATGCTAGAGCTCGCGCTGCTATCTCTGTAGATGCTGCTGGACTTAACTATAATTCCGGTACTGGTCAGATTACATTAACTGCTGATACTGGAGATATCGCAGAAGGTACTAATCTTTACTTTACTACAGCCAGAGCCCAAGCCGCTATTTCTGCAGATCCTGCAGCTGGTAACATGGCTACCGTTGCTAGTGGTCAAGTACTTGTAGCTAAGTCTTCATTCCGTAAGACTTTCGCTCCTCAGAACTTGACAGCTAACACCTTTGTAACCTTAAATCATGGCTTGGGAGAAAAGATAGTTCACTGCTCAGCATATGACAGCAATGGGGATAAGGTCCAGTTAGACGTACAGCTTACAGATAACAATAACCTTAAGGTTAAATCTGTAATCAATGTAACCGGAGCCCAGATCGTAGTATCTTTGTAATCCTCTTACAATCCCTTAAAAAGGGCTTCGGATGTACCTCCCCAAGCCCTTCCCCTCGTTCTCCTCGAGGGGTTTTTTTTTATCCTTGCTAGTCCTATTTATTTCGTTTATACTTCTAATGGGTAGGGTCGCTCCCGAAACAGCAGAAGAGCCCAGATAATGATTTTTTCCCTTTTCTTCTAATGGTGCAATAATGGCAAATGAAATTACTAATAATGGGCTGGTCGGTGATTTAAGACTCGCTCAAATGATCTCTGCGGAAATCCGCTTACTTCTTAAGGATTCTGTTAATCTTAAAAATACTCCCTTTATCGATTTTATCGGATCTATTAATGGATCTGGTAGTGACACGGTCCGAGTTCGTAAAGCGTTCTTAGATGGTGAAGATGGCTTCTCTGCTTTCACAGGTGCAACCGAAGATGGAGCCGTAGCTAATACTGCTCTCGTAGATAGTCACGTAGATGTAGTATGTAAGAGAAACTCTCTTGCTTACTCTATTACTGACTTGGCAACCATGACAGGTATGGGACAAGATATTGACCCGTTCCGTATCGCTGAGCACATCTCTAAGTCTTACGATGCTCTCTTCGCTAAACTTACTGCAGCTGTATTCTCTGGATTTACTGCTCAGGTAGGTTCTGCTGCTACTATGAGCGTAGATATCTTCCAAGATGCTATCCAAGCTCTCGAGGCTGCTGATTCTAATAAAGGGGCTCCTGGTCCTTATGTCTGTGTATTGCATCCTGCTCAGATGGCACAATTGCAAGATTCTATCCGCGGAGAGACTGGAGCTGTAGCTTACGCTCCTGCTTCTTTTGAGGCTCTCGCTGCTAAGGGCTCTCACTATAAAGGCTCTTTTATGGGTGTAGAGATCTATACTAGCTCTTATGTTATCGATGGTGGATCTAACTATCAAGCTGCTATGTTCGCTCCAGGTGCTATCGGTTATGCTACTGGGATGCCTGCTTCTCTTCCGGGTGCTGCTGAATCTATGCAGATGGGTGAAGTTATGGTAGAGCTGGATCGTTCAGCTGCTAGCGCACTTACTCAGGTAGTCGGTCATGCTTACCTAGGAATAGCTATTATCAGTGATGATCGAGGAGTAGAGATTGCTACTTTAAGCTAATCTATAGATTCTTTTATGGGGAGGGGCTTCTGCTCTTCCCCTTGTTTTAACTTACAATGAGGTACATTTTATGAGTTTAACTCCCCAGCCTTGGGCCCCGGTCCAGACTAGCCAGCAAGAGCTCCTCCCAGAGCAGCCAAATCATCCTTTTTTCTATAAATGGCATCCTACCAATTGGACTTATAATTACTTCGAGAAGGAAGTTACGAAGGGTAAAACAACCAAGATAGAACGCTCGTTTTTCTTTGTACCCAATATCCGGATGGAACATATTATCCCCGGAGTTAATGGAGTACATCAAGTATCCGGAGAACGAGGGAACCCAGGCTCGAGAATTGGTAATCTACAGCAGAAGGGATGGATCTATCTCGATCCGGGTAAACATCAATATATCCATCAATACAGAGTCCGGAATGGGTTCTATCATTGTCCTAAGTGGCAATCGGTCCGAGTAGTAGGAAACCGAGTAATTAAATCCTTCGATAGAGAAGCCTTCCTTAAATGGAGCTGCTCACTGGTATTAGATGGAACTCTCCTTCCTATTGAACCTCACTTCTGGGAACTCGAGAGCCTTACACATCTCAAAGCAGTTAACAGAATGCTTAACTCTCAGCATATCCCAGAGATTAAGGCTAAGATCGATGATCATTACAAGGTTAGAGAAGATATGTTATCATTTATCGAAGCCTTCCAGAAAAAGGGAATCGAACTTTATAAAGAGATTAAATAGGAGTCAATAATGGCAATCGATCTAAGAAGTCAAAATAATTACCCAATTGTAAAAGTAGTATCAATTACTAATACAGTATGCTTAGAGGTACAATTACCAAGTAGCTCTAGGAATGTAAAAATTGCATGCAATACAGAAGATATATTTTTTACTTCTGTAGGTACAGATGGAGTAACTCTTGGAGCGGATAAAGCTCTGATAAAAGTAAATGAATATTATAGTCAAAAATTAGCGAGAGGTAATAATAGAATCGATTCTATTTTCTTGCAGTCATCAGCAGCTCCAGCTACTGCTACTTTAATATTTGATGAGGAATAGGTAATGACTACTAGCACTCCATATGCTCCTCAGATCAAGATCCCAGAGCTCCTCGAGCGCGGGAAGTCTAATACTACAACTCTTCCGATCTTTCGAGATGGTGTGCTAGCAGTTCCTACAGAAGTAAGATATACACTCTTTAAACCAGATCAGACCAAGCTAGTAGATAATGCTCTCGCTACCTTCCCTGCTAATATCCCTACTTACGTACACTCTTCTTCGAATTTGGATGAGAGCCTGGTACTCGGAGAGGGATATCTCCAGGAGTGGAAGATTACACTTGTAGGAGAGGTTTATACTTTTCGTAGAATGGCAGCAGTAGTATTAAGAAGGTTATATCCTGTAGTATCGGATGGAGATCTTACTGCTACTTATTCTCAACTCGCAGATATCAGACCTTCCAATTTAACTTCTTATCAGACTTATATAGATGAGGCTTGGTTTACTCTGGTACAGAGAATGAGGACCGAAGGAGGAGGGATGGAGTATCTAGTAATGAGCCCGGAGGCCTTCCGTGCTGCTCATCAGAATCTAGCTCTCTATTACATCTTCCGAGACTTCCATTCTAGCCTTGGACAGAGTAACGGAAGATATCTAGATCTAGCTAATGAGCACTTCTCTCAATATAAAGATGAATGGAAGCGGATAAACTTTATCTATGACCATAATCACGATGGCCAGACAGGTAACCCTAATGATCGAGTAGCTAAGCAGCCTGTTATCTTCCTCAATGGTAATGGAACCTTCTCTCGCAGATTCCGGAGAAGATAATGGCAGAATCTCTCTCCAGTATCCGAAAGGCAATAGCAGCGAAGATAGAGACTCTCTCCGGGTTCAAAGAATCTAAGCATACTCCGGACTTCTTCGGAAGAACAGAGAATACCGTAGCCCATAAAGCATTCTCAATCTCTGTAGCCTCCTCTGCAGCAATGGAAGAGAGACAGAGAAGAGCGGTTGGAGTCTATCTCTCTACTCCAATGCAAGTTCTATTCTCTTTTCGATTAAGACCTCTCGATATCTATCCTACTGATTACGATGCTAGCCTAGATGCTGAAGAGCTGGTAATCAATAAGGTGTTAGAGGCTTATTCTACGGATAATCAGTTTACAATTAGATATACTGCATCCGAGAGAACGGTTACAGATTCTCAAGAGTATATATTGATTACTCTATCGTTCAATATACTACACACTATCTAATCCAATCGGTTAAAATATTAATCATAATCCCCCCTGGAGGCTGTAATGGCATATTCAACAATTCCCAAGACTAAAAGAGATGGAGTTATAACCCTTCTCGATAATGGTGGTGTATCTCTCGAAGTAGCCTTCGAAGATGGTAACTTTACCTTCTCAGATCCCCAGCAATTCTCTGAGCTCGTAGTTATGGATCGCGGTAATTTCTCAGCAATCCGTAAGCAAGATGAGCAAGCGAAAACAGGTTCTTTCTCCTTTCACTTTAGACAATTTACTGATGCCTCAGAAGCAGGAAGTATCCGAGATTTTATTACTCAATCTGGATTCTACTCTGGGAATACTTCTACTGGATTAAGCGGTACTCCATTTATCGAGCAGTATTGTATCGATATCAAGTACTTAGCAGATAGTCCAGATGCAGCAGAAGCAGATCACTTCGTTACATTGTCTAAGTGTATATGTTCTTTAGACTTCTCAGAAGGAGATCCAAGCAGCTTTACTCTGAACTTCACATGTTACGGTGGATTGGTAGCAGCATAAAATAGCGTAGGAGGTACATATGCTATTAGATCTTAAAAAACTTGGACAGCATGAGGGGAGGTTACCCTCCTCGATTGCTACTTGCTTAGACTTCGTATCCATATGGGGAGCGCATCCCAACCGAGCCCAGCTTGGAAGGATATGTGCAGCTGCTATAGCAGTATCCATAGATCATAAAAGAGTGCTTCCAGCATATCCGGTAACGAGTGGAGATCCTATTGCCTTCGGTTATAAGATCCTGGATCGATTGCTTGATGCTGGAGTTACTCCTGCTAAGATCTACGAGATGGGAAGCGAAGTTCTATTAGAGATGATGCGAGTTATCCCATCCGAGCAAGAGGTAGAAGAGAAGGCAAATTTTACGCAAGAGGGAGAGGAGGGCTAGATCTCCTCGCTCTTCGGATCTCTCTTCGATGGGGGAAGGATCCTCTCTGGTATTACTCTCTCTCTCCAGATCTCCGAGTATCGCTGCTAGCTGAGTATAGGCTAGCAAATGAAGATCCAAAAGCATCTAAGGATAGACAAGAGCGCATAAAAAGGGCTAGAATGGAGGAGATAATACGGGGCAATCGATGAGCGTTAAAATCAATAAAGGAAGAGCAGGAATCCGGATCGATACAGATCTCCAACAGTTCTATACGGGCTTCCTAGATACAGTAGCTCCGAATGCTCGCAAGGTTATAGAGGGTAGCCTTAAGAAGATAGAAGCGGATGCTATTAAAGATTGGCCAGTACGGAAGCCGATTATCCGTAAAACTGCAGAAGGAGAGGTTAGGTTCTTTCGTAAGACCTCGAAGGGATCTTGGAAGAAGTTCGAGAGGGGCTTCCGGATAACTCCCGAGGGAGGCTTCGAGGCCTTCCTCCGGAATAGGGCTCCTTACTCTTGGGCTATAAAGTTCGGAGTAGATTCCGAGAATAATAGAGGGCAAGATATTATCCAGCCCCAGGGGAAGAAGGCATCTCAAGAATTACTTATTAAACCTCATAGAAAAGCAGCTAATAAGATAGTCAAGGCTCTAGCTGATGATCTTATCCGGAGGATATAATGGCAGAAGAGAAAAGATCTATCAATATCGCTTATAAAGCAGATCTTAAGGATCTCATTAATAAACTAAAGCAGATGCCGAATGTAACAGAGCAGGAAGCCCGGAAGATGGTATCTGCTCTCGATAGGCAACTTAAGCAAGCCGAGAAGGCTGCTAAGAAGAGCGCAGATGCTAGCGCGAAGGCTGCTAAGAATGCAGCAGCAGCAGCTCGGAGAGGTTCTAAAGAATTCGATGATATGGCTACTGCTGCTAGGAGAGCTGAAGAACGCTTGGAGAGTGTAGGAGAAGCATCTGGAGATATCGATAGGGGCTTCTCTTCCATAGGGCTCGCTCTTCGAGGGGTTAATCCTCAGCTCGCAGAAGCAGCAGATGGATTAGCAGATGCCTTCGCAGTTACAGAAGGGTTGACTATGTCCTTCGCTGCTCTTAATCCTCTTGTAATCGCTGCTGGTGTTGCGATTGGAGCATTAACTCTAGGATATGTAGCCCATCAAGCAGAACTCGAGAAGGCTAGGCAGTTAACACTTGATTTAAGAGATGCTCAAAAATCTTTGATTGAGAGCCAAGAGCAACAGCAGAAAAATTTAGTTGATGCAGCATCCAAATTAAGAGAGCAGCGATTAGAATTTAAACTTCTTACGGGACAGATAACCCAATATGAATTCGATCTAATTAAGGCTGGAGAAGCAGCTAACGAAGCATTCAAGGGAAATTTAGAAGCAGTAGAAGTAAACATATCTGAAACTAATATGTTATTGGCTACAGTCCAGAGTCTTAAGGATGCTTACCTCGCTGCAGGTTCTTCTAATGTAGTGCTCTCAGAAGGAGAGAAGGATAAATTACGGACTCTCCAATTACAAAATAAATCGGTGTCTGATAGCATCGATCTAACAAAAGAGGGACTTAGGCAGGCTGCAGAACTTGGAAAAATAGAGAAGGGACTGCTAGCAGATCTCGCTAATCAAGAAAACCAGAGAGCAGCGATCGAGGCTATGCAGTCAGAAGCGGTAGAGACTGCACAAGAGATGGTAACTCTCGAAAAAGAATTGGCAGATGCTACAGAGGCAGCAGCAGCAGCGAAGGAGAAGGGAGTTAAGCCTGCTAAAAAGAGTGTAGATTTAGTAAAAGAAGAACTTGAGGCTATGGAAGCCTTAATCCAAGCAGAAAATAGATTTTTTGATAGACAGATAGATGCCAATAAAAAACTAGAGGACTTCCAGATTCAAGCTTTTATGAGCGAGGAGCAGAGAGAGTCTCTAGCCTTCGGTAATAGAATAGAAGAGATAGAGAGACTCGGAGAGATTACAGAGCAGGAAGAACTAGCAGCAGATATCATAAAGCAGATGTTACATAATAAAGATCTCGAGCGGATAGAAGAACTCAAGGATAAGGAAGAGGAACTCCAGGCCAAAAGGAGAGAAGGCCTTAAAGAGAATCTCGAGGGAGCGTTAACTCTTGGAGGAACGCTCGCAGAACTTACAGAGATGCGGATCAAGGGTAACGAAATAGATGTTAAGGCTATGCAAGATAAGCAGGAAGAGATAGCCGCGATGAGCGATATAGAGAGGGCTGCATATGAGAAGGAGCAGAAGAACCTAAGAGGGCTATTTAACTTCCGTAAGGGTATGGCATTAGCCGAGATCGCAATGGGTACAGCAGAGGCAGTAGTAGCCGCTCAGAAGTTAATCTCTCCATTCAATGCTATCCAATCTGCTCTCGCAGTAGCTACCGGGGTAGCTCAGGCCGGAGTAGTAATGAGCCAGCAGATGCCTAGCTTCCATATGGGAGGAATGGCCCCGGATGAGGCTAATGCTCGAGTATTGAGAGGAGAGGCTATACTAGATAGGGCTACAGTCCGAAGGATCGGAGGAGAGCAAGGAGTAAGGAATCTCCAGCAGGGAGGCTCCGGAAGCGTTAATACTGTAGTAATTCAACCCTTTAAGCACTTCGGGAGATTCTCTAAGGAACTAGGAATCTCAAGGGCTAAACCTGTAGGAATAAGAGGATACTAAAAATGGCAAATATAACTCCAGACTATTTAAGAGGCTTCCTCATTCCGAGTATCTCCATCTCGAAGGATAATCTATGGGATGCTCAATCCCAATTCACCCAAGCGAACGCGAGAGCAGGTATCCCAGAAGCACAGAGCGAAGGAGTTAACTTAACTCTCTCTTCTATCGGTTCTCAAGGTGAAGATATAACTATCGAAACCATGCAAGGAGGGCTCCCAGGAGAGGCTCGATTTAAATGGAGCGGAGCGGATTCTATAGAGATGGGGAAGGATGCAGCCCATATCCTTACGGAGAGCGGATATTGGAAGTTCTCTTCTAGTACAGCTGTAGGATCTTATTTTTACTCAGATTGTACGAGTAATCTAGATGGAGTTATCTGGGTAATCTCGGAGATTCTAGACTCCTCCAATAGATTTACAATTACTTTACATAGGCAGAAGGAGAACGGATCTATAGATGCTGTTAAAACCTTCGAGAGCATTCTATTTATCGGTACTCCTTCGAGCTTGGGCCTCCCTTCGATTACTAGATTACAGGATGGTAGCCTTCTAGTAGCCTACTTCCAATATACATCCGAGAACGCGGTTAATATAAAAGTACATAGATCTCTAGATGAAGGGGATAACTGGAGCCAGATCTCCTCGAGAGGTCTAGTAGATTCTCTAGCATCTAGCGCGAATGAGCCTAAGAAGATGAAGTTAATCACTGTAGATAATACAGTACTCCTCTTTATTGAACTTGAAACTAGCAATACAAACAGATTAGCCCAGTACATCTCGAGAGATGGAGGGACTACTTTTAATCTCGTAGATTCTATCTCAGATATAAGTGATGGATATTTTCACCAGCCGAGCCCCGTAGCCCTTCCGGATGGTACTATCGGAGTAGCCTATATATCTGATACTCAAGAGTTAAATTTTACTAAGATTCCTAATCCGGGTATCCGGTTATCTAGTGCAGTATGGCTATCAGCTAATGAGAATACTGTAGCAGTAGCTACAACCTTCTCCAGTATTACCTCTAATGTAATGAGCGGAGGTAATGTTACAGCCTTTTTTCAAGATGGGCTCATCTGGGTAATCGCTCAAGAGTTCGGAGATGGGAGGCTTATTGGATTCTATTCTGATGATATGGGTACTTCTTGGAGATATGCAAGCGGAGGAGGTTCTACGGTATCGAATGGATACATATTAGATTACGGAAGTAACTCCGATAGATTACAGAATCTCTCATCGTGTGTACATGAGGGAAGGGCTAAGATATTTGGACACAATACTAATAGTGTATGGAGCCTAGCCCTCGGAGGTTACTCCTCCTTCTCATATCCTGCGAGATCGGATAATCCTTCGTTCTACGAGTATCTAGTATGGGAATCTACTTATATACCTGTAATGCTACCTGGTTCCTCTTCTCAGTACACTACTACAGGAGCCGGAACCCAATCTCTAGATGGAGAGGGATTAAATATCTCTACCTCTGGGAATATCCGGAAGTATGTTTACACTCATTCCGGAGGCTATTTTACAGAAGGCCAGGTTATCAGATTGAGATTAAAAGTAGATCAGAACTCTAGTGTTTTACTAGATCATATAGCCTTAAAGATATTCCAAGATGATACAACCAATAGCACAGAGCTGCAGCTTAGATTCTCTACTACGACTATACAAGTTAGAGACTCTGCAGGAGTTAAGGCTACTATCTCTCATGATATGACAGCTAGCACAGAGATAGTTATAGGGCTCCAAGATACAGATGCAGAGATCTACTATAGAACAGCAGATGGAGATCAGGCTAAGAAGTGGACTCTCCAATCCATCTCCGGTATCACAAAGGGAGCGAGCGGAGCTGGTAATACTGTTGAGTGGGGTCATTTTGCATTCTCTGGCCTTCTTACTTTTGAATCTCATTGGCAAGAAGTCTCGATTACATCTGGAGAGCAGGCTGGGCTCGGTAAGTTCGATCTACGAGGAGCGAAGTATCCTCCCCTCGGAGAGTATCAGTACATAGATCAAGGGCTAGCGATCACAGCGAAGGATGCTCCAGCGCGAGGAGAAGATATCTATAAGATTGCTACTCGATTCGATTATCCTATTGATAATATTTTCCATGGAATATCCCTCTCTCCGAGAGTTACTTGGAGATCTTCTAACGATACAGTATTAGCCCGGATCCCTCTTTTCATAGATCCGAAGGTCCAAGCAACGGAGAAGAGCTTGGGCTTAAGTGATGTACTCGGAGTACATCTTGCTAATACCAACTTCCGGAGATTCTCTCTCAATAGCTGGACCGGGGCCGCTTGGGTAACTCTTGCGGATGTAGATATCAGCGAAGGATTTAACGGAACCTATATAAAGAAGGGCAATACTCTAATATCTAACGATACCGGGAAGAAGTTCTTACTCCATTATGGGGAGGCTATTGGATGGAGAGCAGAACTTACGAGCGGAGAGACTACGAAGATAGTTAAAATCAGAATGAATAGCGAGGGCATCTGGACCAATAGCAGCGGACTTAAGCAGACTGTACTCCAGTACGATACAGATCTTACAGATCCTGCTACTATTCCAGCCTCTGGGACTTTCCGATTAATCCCAGATCGGATAACCTTCCTTAAGAGCAGGCTCGATGGAGTTAACCTTGGGCAATATGCTCTAGCAATAGAGATTCCGGTACAGGATACTCTCGAGGGATACTTCCAGATCGGATCTCTTCTTATGGGGTCGGTAGCCTTCCCTGCTCCGCAATATCAGAGAGGAAGAAGCATCTCTTACTCTCCCAATATCCAAGCCCAAGAGACTCTAGATGGAATGTTCTTTGCTCGCAAGATGAGCGAAGGAAGGAGAACAGCTTCTATAGCTTGGACAGAACCCATAGACACTACTAGATTATTCTCTCTTAGTCCTGACTACTGGCAGATATCGAATACAGCAGGAGCCCAGCCTATAGCCAATTATGGAGATCCTTATCTGATGAATGGAATCTTTAGATACTTGAGTAACCAAGAGCCTCTTGTATATCTTCCTTCTATAGATGTAGCTGCATATCGAACCGGGCTAGATGGTACTGATGAGATTATTCTAAACCGAAGAGCGCAGCATATGCTCGCGAGAACTACTGGAGAGGTATCTGTAGAGAGTGTAATAGGGGAAGAGATGGTGGATGAGATGTTCCGAGTAGCTACAGTTAATCTCGAGGAGATCGAGTAATGGATACAATAAAGCGGAGCGATATACAGCAGGGAGATATCTGCTTCCTATTGGATATAGAGTACTTCGGAGCGATATACCGATTTTCTACAGTACCCATAGATATATCTGATATTACAGAGAATACAGTTATCCCCTATCGAGGAAGCCTCTCAGATCCTCCGGTTAATCTCCAGAGCGATCTCCTAGGAGTAGATCTGGAAGCTAATACCATCTCTCTAGAACTCATCTTCGAGGAGGTAGACTGGGTATCGGAATTTCTTAAGGGTAGGACTATAAACGATGCTATCTGTACTCTCTCAATGATCATTATACGAGATGGTAAAACTAAATTCACACAGCAGGATAGAATCGGAATATTTAAGGGTAGAGCCTTAGATGCGATCTTCGGAGCTCCAGATGCTCCTAAGGGTACTGTAGCATTCACTATCGAGAACTCAGTTAATGTAAGAGATGCTAATCTCCTTGGAGAAGAACACGTTATCATAGAAGATAATTATACAATACCGATTCTAGATAAAAGTAAAGGGAAGGTGGTCCCTTTCGTATTTGGAGAACTGGGTACAAGTTCCAGAGAGCAAGCTGGAAGTATTACATTAGATACAGATCTTCGAGCTACTCCTGCATACCAGGCCGGAGGAACAGCTACCTTAAAAACTCAATACTTCCAAGTAGCCTATCATCAAGTAATGAAGCCCGGAGTATCTCTTGTAAAAATCTTCGATGGTCAAGGAGGATCCTTTACCAATCCAGTAGAGATCGCGGTAGATTCTAAAGGCTTCCTTCATGCCTATGTACCCTTCTATCTGATAGTGGGAAGCCCAGAAGGAACCAACGTACAGTATAATAACTTCCAAGTATCGAGCCCAGAGATAGCCTTCTCTTATTATGCTAGCTGGGGAATCTCTCAAGGTGGAATCCCTAGTATAATGGGAGATGGACCTCTTCAAGGGGCAGTAGATCTCTCTCTTTTTGTACTGCAGAAGACTGATCTCTTATTCGATTACTCCTCCTGGAGTGGGCTAGCTCCAGTACTAGATCGTTATAAATTTGGAGGCTTCGTTAATGACTTAGATGTATCTGCTCTCGATTGGATCCAAAGTAATATTTGGAGCCTCCTTCCTATTATGGTAGTAACGGGAGGAGATGGTATAAAAGTAGCCCTCAATCTTTATACGTACTCCCAAGAAATTATCCCTACTCATCATCTCATAGAGAGCGGAGAGCTAGAGATTATCTCTCCATTAACTCCTCTCGAGGGAGAGATTATAAATAAGATTACTATCCGATTCTCTTATGCAGGTATGAGCGGAGCCTATCGCTCCCAAGTTACTATCGATCCCCTATTGGTAGAAGATGAACCTCTTAAGTATAAAGATCCTATAGCCTATATCTCCTTTACTCGGTACGGATTGAGAGAGAAGGTTATAGAGGCTCCCTTCGTTTATGATCTCCAGACTGCTATCCGAATAGCGAGGGATAAGATTAGAGCCCATGCTCTAGGCAACTACGCTATAGAGATCTCTGCTGCTCCTAAGTATGGATATCTGGATCTCGGAGATATTGTATCGATTACTTCGGAGAGGGTCGGTTTAACTTCTCATAAATGCCAGATCGTATCTAAGTCATGGAGCGATAATCGCTGGAGATATGTACTCCATATAGAGGATAATCCTCTAGTAACCATCCGTAAGTAATATTTCCCTCCTTTCATAAGATAACGAGGTATATTAGCCTTATGATAGTATTCATAGATAGACAGCATGCAGGGAAGCCAAATAACCCAGAAGATAGAGGAGCCTCTGTAGAGCCCTTATCCTTTGGACTAGGACTAGAAGCAATGTATACAGGGTATCTATCTCTCATGATAGAAGAGAAGTTACTAGAGAACGGAGTTAAGGTTCTTCCCATCTCGGATGGATTCTACCCAGATAGGCACAAAAGAGTAAACGAGTACTCCAAGCGATTTAAGAACGAAGAGCAGGTATATCTCGCTCTCCATCTTAATGCAGGAGGAGGAGATTACTCTAGTTTTTTCCATATGGGATCCACAGAAGGAAGCGATCTAGCCTCTGCGATATGTGACAAGATGAGAGAGGCAGCTCTACCCGGTCTAGTTAGATGCCTTCCGAAGAGATGTTCTTCTGGAGACTGGACTAAGAATGCATGGTATACGATTAAAGGAGTAGGAGATCCGATTGCTATCTGCTGCGAGCCTCTGTTCATGGATACCCATAGAGATCTATTAAATCTAGAATCCCTTAGAATAATCGCTAATGCGATTGCTACCGGGATAATCTCCTGGAGTCTGTAATGGAAGAGCCCTTAATCAATATCCTTCTTAATGGAGGAGCTAATATAGCCTTCGCTGCCTTCCTCTATATGCAGAACCAGCAGCTACAGAAGCGAGCAGATGAGCGAGAACTAAAACAGGATAAGCGGGAAGCAGATATCCGGGCTCGATACGATAAGGTAATATCTGATATGTACGAGAGAGAAGATGCTATCCGGAGAGAATTAGTCCAAGAGATTAACGATCTAGATAAGAAGGTTACTACTCTAGAGACTAAGATCCAGCATATCTTCAAAATAGTAGATGAGATTAAAGCGCAGTTTTTAAGGGCAGGATAATCCGCTCAATCTCAGCATCTAGAAACAGATCGAAGGGAGCCCTCTTAAATATGGTACGGTCTTCCGGTCCATTATTCTCTACATAGAATTCACTCATGAAGGGTACCAGACCTTCTATCTCAGTATAGAGGCTCCGAGTATTGATAATAGCGAGATATAGCATCCCATTCCATAGGAAGCCTTCCATAGTTAGATCGGAGATCTCCTCTCCAGTCTTTATCGCTGCTATTCTAGAATGGATCTCTAAGTCCATCTCTGGATACTTGGTTCTCCTCCATCTTAGAGCGAAGTGTCTAGCAGGCCTGCTCTTCCATATCCGAGCAGATACAGTAGTATCCTTTCCATTCTCTGTATAGGTATAGTCTATGCCATTATAGATATCTCTACTCGTTCCTATCTCGGTTCTCCATGCACCGGGGAACCTATTAGCGAGCGTAGGAACTACATAATCGAACCAGAGAATATCGCTCTCTCGTAGTCTATCTTTTGTCGTTTTCATATCGTAACCTCCGATACGATAGCAATATACCATAATACTATATGAAATAAATCTAATTTTATTGATACACCTATAAAAAACTATGCTATAGTTAAGTATATCCAATAAGGGATATAAACAAGAGGTACAAAAAATGAACTTAGCAGACTTACAAAATCAAATTAACAACTCAAAAAATACAGCAGAAACATTAGCGGTAGTAGATGCCTATAATCTCTCTATGGGTACTGTAATCGTTTATAAAGCGAATGGACAAACCTTAGAGATTACATCTGTAACTCACAACTATATCGAAGGATTGCAATATATCGGAACCGATAAAGATGGTGAGCAATGGTTAGTTAATGCAAAAGATATCGCAGAAAAATACACTATCAAAAAGTAATCAATCAATCTGGGGAGGGCTTCCTCCCCATCTAACTAGAGGTACAAACAATGAAAAAAGATAAAACTTTAACCATGCTAGGCTATCTGCTAGTAACAGTAGCATTCTTTGCGGTCCCAGCTACTCTCTCCTTCCTTTGCTATGTGATGGGGGTTTAAGATGGATAAGATAGCCTTTTGGGATTACGTAATGAGATGTAACTGGGATGATGATATCCTAGCAGAATTAATCGGAATTCCTACTGTTATTCTGCAGATGTGGGTAACCGGAGAAGTAGAACCTAACAGAAGGGTTCTCTATCGAGTAGCAGGATGGATAAGCGTAAAATTAGATTTAAATAGGGATGAAGTATTTAAAAATATTATGGGAGAAAACAATGAATAAGAACCGTAGAAGATATGTAAAAGAGAATGGAAGAACTCAGCTCCGCAAGATGAGCAAGCGCAGAACTCCTCCCAAGCCGATCTACTTAGATAATTTTGCTCTATTGAATGCAGTTAAGCAGATTGGAGAGATCTGTAAGATCTGGAGCCCGATCTACTGTAGCTGGGTATGGGAAGCGAAGATCCAGATTAACGGGCTAGTACTCCGTAGAGAAATATTCGAGGATAAACCGGAGGAGGCTATCCAATGGGCTCGAGATAAATATACAGCGATACTCTCTCCTCAATTTGCTAGAGTACTACATGGATATATTATGGGCTCGGATTATGCTCTCGTAGATATTGCGGAGGTCTGTGGAGTTACAGAGAATGCGATCTCTAAGTGGATCGCTGGAGATACCTACCCTTCTATCTCTGCTCTCGTTAGATTATGCGAGATGCTGAGTGGAGATGCTTGGAAATCTAAGTATAATAAACTCTCCAAGATGATCGAGTTAGAGAGGGTATAATGTGGAAATTAGCACATCAAGGAATCTTACAGGGGCCTCCAGTAGCGATGGGGAGGCCTCGTTTTACTAGAACTGGAAGAGCCTATACTGCTCAGACCTCGAGAACCTATAAAGATGAGCAAGTTAAGCAGCTCGAAGCAAGTAAAGGAGAGGACTGGAAACCACTAGAAGGTATCTTCCAGATTAAGATCTCCTTTATCCATCCTCGTACTAAGAGCCTAAGTAGAGTTAAAGGAGAACTTCCTCAAGGTAGAATATGGAGGCCTAAGAAGCCAGATCTAGATAACTTGCTTAAGATGGTACTGGATATCCTTACTCAGAGTAAAATATGGATAGATGATAATCGAGTGGTATCTATATTCTGCGAAGATTACTACGCAGGAGAGATGGAGGAAGCCCATACTCTATTCTCTATCTATCAATGGAGTAGAGAAGATGAGGAATGATCCAAGCATTAATCTCCATCTCGGATGCTCTCTCCAGGCTATGAGAGAGATGGAAGATAACCAATATGATCTCGCTATCGTAGATCCTCCCTTCGGTATCGGTAATTTTGTACAGTCTAATAGAGGATCACCAGTTAAATGGAATGATAGTATCCCTTCTCCTTTATATTTTACAGAGCTTAGAAGGGTCAGTAGGCATCAGATTATTTTTGGAGCGAATTACTATAATTGTTTTTCTGGAAAATCTGGTGCAATTGTATGGATAAAAAACCAACCTATTCCAAATTTTAGTAAAGCTGTAATAGCATCATGCACCTACCATAAAAAGATAGAGGTATATACTCAAACTTGGACTAATTTTGTAGCTAATGGAAGAACTGGTATACATGCATGCGAGATGCCGGTAGATCTTTATAAATGGATATTAGAAAACTATGCGAAGGATGGAGATAAGATACTGGATACTCATCTCGGATCCGGTTCCATTGCTTGCGCTTGTTATGATCTGGGATTCGATCTCGATGCTTGGGAACTCGATCCGGAGTACTTCGAGAGAACCCTATCCAGGTATAACGAGCACTCCAAGCAATCTAAATTATTCTAGGAGGTACAGATGGATAAGAAGTTTAAGATAAGCACCTTCTCTAATAAGTTCGCTAAGGTCCCAGTAGAAGCAGAAGTAGATCTCCGGAAACTTGCTAAGGCTCTCATGCTTCCAGCAGTTCCCTATCCAGTGAGAGAGAAGGGCTCTCTCCCTCTTTGGAGCCCTACCTCCTTCGCTGGAAATAGAAGCGGAGCCCATGCTATAGAGATTAGCTGCTTAGTATTCGATCTCGATGATGGAACAGATTACGGATTCCATACAGCCTTCTTAGATTATCATTATATAGCCCATACCTCCTTCTCTCATACTGAGGATATCAATAAATGGAGGATAGTCCTTCCATTAGAGATTCCCATACCTGCTGCAGATTGGAAGAGAGCAGCAAAAGCAGCGAAGGAGTTATGGGATAGAATAGTAGGGCAAGGAGATCCGGATAATAGTGCTCTTAACGATTGCGCTAGGATGTACTATCGCTACGCTATCCCAGATAGATCGGATGCAGATCTTCAGAGAACGAAGGCCCATAAAGGAGATGGGCTCCTCCGGTTGGAGTATTCTCATATTCCAAAAGAGGAACCGAAGAAAAGATACAAGAGATGGGAGAGTAAGAGAGCAGGCTCCAAGAGTGGGATGGAGGCTCTATTCCATAATCCAGAATATAGAAGGGCTCTTGCTCAGCAGATAGGAGCAAGCATCGAAGGGAATGTAGCCCGGAATATTACTTGCCCAGCTTGCAATAAGAGAGAGGTCTATTATTCTATAGATCCCGATTTAATGCACGCGGTTAGATATCCTCATTGTAATCGCGCTAATAAGTGCGGATGGTGGGGATTTTTGGAGGCTCTATTATGAAAAGTAGAAATAAGATACCTTACATCCCTAAGAACTGTACTTCCTTTGGGTTCCATATATTCCGATATGCAGAGTTCAAGGATATGACTCTGGAAGATGTGGCCAGGGGAGTAGGAATAAAGGTTCCTACGCTTAAAGCTTATATGAATGGACAGAGATATCCTAAGCTAGATGTATACCTCGCTATCTGTGAGGTATTAAGCGATACGAGAGAAGAGTATAATATGCTCATCATGAGAGGGATACGATCTACTCCAGAGAATGCTCTCTCGGAGCGGAGGCTACGGATCAAGGAAAAACACAGTAAGAACGATAACCAATAAACACAATAAAAAATACGGAGGTACATATGTATTTTAATAAGTGGTTAAATGAGGAGTTAGAACAGCTGCCAATAACGAGGAAGGATCTCTCCAGGCTCTCCGGGGTAAGTTACTCAACAATGAACGGATCTAAGAAATTCGATCCTAGAATCTCGAATCTCGTGTTAATATGCGAGGTGCTAACAGAGATCAAGATGCTGAGACAGTATCCAGAGTATAAATATTTAGATCTTCCAGAATGGAGAAAAGAATCCCTTAGACAGAAGCGAGTTGCCCTCTTAGATTCTACGATTATCTCTGCTATTGCTTCCTGCGGATTCGAATATTCCTTCGCGATTAACAGATTACAGGAGCGCGAAAAATGAACAAAGAGCAAATGAAGAAGATGTTAGAGATCGCTAAGCAGATTGGAGAGGAAGCGGAGTATAAGTTTGCTCCAGAGGAAGCAGATATCGATACTTGGGATCTGCTGCAGAAGTCAGAAGCGAAGTATAATAAAGAAGGAGAACTTACTAGAACTCCCAAACCTTATGCCAATAGAAACAATATCGCGCTCATCTTAGAGAATGATCCAGTCTACGAGAGTCTCTGCTACAACGATCATAGTAATAAAGTAATCTGGAAGATGAGAGAGTTATGGGATCCAGATCTCGAGGATATTGGACTCCATATTGAGCGAGCCTATAACATTAGATACACATCTCCAGATATTAAGAGAGCGGTCCTTCGAGTAGCCCATAAGAACATCCAAGAGAATGTAAAGGACTGGGTAACGAATCTTCCAGTATGGGATGGAGAGCCTAGAATCCATAATCTCTTCCGGAATGCCTTCCGAGCCCAGATTATTCTAGGATCTGAGCAGCTGATAGAGGAGATGAGTTCTAAGTGGATTATCTCTCTCATTGCTCGAGTAATGAAGCCCGGATGTAAGATGGATAACTTCCTTATCCTTTGCGGAGAGAAGGGACTGGGCAAGAGTACAGGATTAAAAACTCTTATTGGAGAGGATTGGTTCAGCGATAGCCCTCTGGATATTGGCAAGAAGGATTCTCTAGAGTTAATCCATTCTACGGAGACTTGGTTATGGGAACTCGCGGAGTTACACTCTCTCCAGGGTAGAACAGCAGATAACTTTAAAGCCTTCATCTCTTCCGCAGAAGATAAGTTCAGACCTTCCTATCAGCAATTTCCTAAGTCTTACCTTCGTAGAGTAGTCTTCGCTGGGACTTCGAATAACTACCAATTCTTAAGCGATGGCCCGGAGCGTAGAGTATGGCCTATAACAGTTACTCAGCAGGTAGATCTCGAGTATCTCAGAACGTGGAGAGAACAGATCTTCGCAGAAGGGCTAGAGGAATACTTATCGGGTTCGATATGGTATCTAGAATGGGAATCCCAGCGGATGCTCTCAGAACTACAGCAGGCCTACATAATCGATGATCCTTGGAGTATCAAGGTTAGAGAGGCGATCGCAAGCGGTAAAAACAATACTACTGAGATTATGCATTACCTCGATCTTCCAGTATCTCAGCAGCATACTGGGAACGCTAAGCGGATAGCGCAGATCTGCAAGGAGTCCGGATATAAACAAGTTATAAAGGATGGGCAGAGAATATGGAAGAGGTAAAATAGACTTGTAATCTAATCTGGAGTAGTGTATATTCTAATTGGTCTGTTTGATTGAATGTTAATGGTTGAGAGCTCGGAGTAATATCCGGGCTCTTTTTGTGTTTAGAATCCCCCGTATCTAGTTAAAAAATACACTAGATAACACTAAAAATACAGAAGATAACACTAGGTTAAATCTGCGATACCCTCGATCTATAGGGGACAAAGTACCAAAAATAGCCCTATTTCGAGTATCAGTTTATATAGAGAATATAAATTGGTATATGTATTTATATTATATATATACGCGAAGGGCTCGAACCTCATTAAAAGAGAGTATCGAGCCCGTAGCAGCGCAACTATCGCAGAATATACCTAGTGTTATTTAGTGTAGTTCTAGTGTTTTCTAGTGTTATTCCTTAGATCGAAGGCTCTTAATAGCACGCTTAACCCATGAGCGAGCAGGAGTTCCTCCCCAGAGAGCCCAAGCAATAGCAGCTTTAGAGGTCTTATCCTGTCTAGCCTTCGCTTCTTTATCGGACTCTCCATGTCTAGCGAACCAAGCATCCATGAGCTCTAGCTGCTGGAGATCTACTTCTCCAGAGGTCAATCTTCTAGCAGTCTTCATTCCAGTACCGGGTACTCTCTTCCCCTTTTCATCTTTATAAGATGCTCGTTTACTAATGGGTTGCTCTAGGTTATAATCTATTGCTCTCTTAGCGAGGATCTGGATCTCTCGCGGTACTCTAATCTTAGGCATGAAGCCCTCCAAATATGTTAAGGTGATGTTATGAAAATGAAAAAGCGATCAATTATACCAGAGCTCGAAGGCATCTCTCTATCGGAACTCTTCCCCGGAATCGAGATAGAGGAGAACTTTAGAATATCTACAGCCCAGGACTTCCTCCAAGCACAGATCGAAGAGATGCACGAGGCTATCTGCTGCGATAGCATTGGAGATACTAGCATTATAACAGTTAATGGAGAGATTTATATATATGCCAAATGGGATAGGAACGGAGTAGATCTAGACTTCCGTAACGAAGGCTTCCCAGCACTTGGATTAATGGGAGCGATACTCTCTACTGTAAACCATGTAAGAGGGCATAACGGAGAAGAAGAGAGCGAGGATTGGAGTGAGATCTAAACAAGATAATCTTCTTATCCGTTACAAGATCTCTAGATTAATGAGAGAGGGCTACCAGTGGGACCAGGCTGCAGCGATTACAATGAGGATGTATAAAGAAGGAGAGCTTAGAGGATCGGTTCCTTACTCCAAGCCTAAGAAGCGCAAGAAAAGAGAAGAACGTAGAAGAACCAGATACCGGAGATAAAAAATGTACGGAAAAAAACCCAAGAAGAAAAAGACTACAACCAATCCCAAGCGTAAAACAGCTAGAAGAACTACTCGAAGGAGATAGATATGGCTGCTAAGGTACCCAAGAAATATACTAAGGGACTCGGAGAGAGTACGCAGGCTCGGAGGAAAGCAGAAATCCGAAAGAGAATAAAGGGGAAGGAATCCTTTAAGCCTCTTCCGGGAGATGCTCGCGCTAAGACTAAGCCTAGCAAGTATACGAAAAGAATTAAAGATAGTGGGCTTCGATCTGTTATCCAAGAGGAAGCAACCAAGAAGGAAGGGAAGCCTCGAGAGAGATTCGTTAAGGCTGTAGCATCTGTTACAGATATTCCCAGAGGGATTATCCAAGAGGTATTCGATAAGGGTTTAGCAGCCTGGGCAGTAGGTCATAGACCAGGAGCAACTCAAGATCAATGGGCTCGAGCTCGTGTATATTCTTTTTTATCGAAGGGAAAAACTGTAGAGACTGCAGATAAACAACTCTTTGAGAGAGCGAAGGAATCATTAAAGAAGAAGGGGAAGCGGTTCTCCTTCTAGACAAAATATTAACACTTATCCAAAAGTAGAGGTACAAATGGAAATAAAATTACTAGCAGCCCCTCTCGATATGCCAGAGGCTATAGATTATATGGAAGAAGTACTCGATAAAGAGGATCCTCTATTTATAATGGTAAATCTCAATCGATTACTAGAAGATGGATTCTCAGAGAAGCAGGTTAGAGAGTTTATCTCCGATATCTCGAAGGGTTCTTTAAACTCTATCCATTTAATGCAGCCCAAGGATAACGAGTTCTTCTACACTGATGAGTGGTTAGAGAGTCTCTACAGGGCTTGGGATACTCTCGAGAGGGTTATTTGGTGGCAGCCCTCTCACATGGCAGAGGGCCCGCGAGAGGGCTAGGCTATGGGCATGTGTACCTAGGCTACCCCCCCCGCACTGCACTCAC
>Ga0163110_10000207_pt1 | contig 26692 bp, 22 predicted proteins | sample CRUFie1St17metaG_FD_108703 | JGI IMG/M metagenome (GOLD analysis project Ga0163110, IMG submission 108703) | Marine microbial communities from the Costa Rica Dome - CRUD Field 142mm St17 metaG | ecosystem: Environmental > Aquatic > Marine > Oceanic > Photic zone | place: Costa Rica: the Eastern...
AAAAAGTGAGTTGAATGAGACGTCGAATTTATTAAATGTAAAATCTAACAAGATTGGAAGATCTAGCTGATTTATTATTAGATTATTTTGACTACCAGTATTTTGAATGTCACTGTTCTCAAGTTGATAACTTTCAAACGTTGGGACAAAAGAAATTAAATTTTTTGATATGGGTATAGTTATATTTCCCTTAATCAAATTTTGAAATTCATTAAAAAACGAGTTACTAAAACTTTGACCAATATAAGAGAAATTTGAATTGTATTTTTTACCAATGTTTTCCCAATCAATTTTATACTTAAATGTATTATTTGTAAAACGTAAATTATCAAATAATTTATCATCTAAGATTATATTTTCATCATCTACATATCCATAATAACCATTAGAAAAGGAATTAAAGTTTAGATATGATGAAAGTCTAGATTGATTAGAATATTTATAATCAATATATAAATTTATGTCGTTAATTTCTTCACCACTTATGGATGATAGTTTCGATCCTTTAGAATTTAATTTTATATATAAATCTGAATATACAGCTAATTTATTTCCGATTTTTAAATATGGATTCGTATTAATTATAAAAGTTGAATAATTCCCTCCCCTTAAATCAATAAATATATTACTTACCTCTTCATAGGTAGTATTATCCCTTAAAATTTTATCAATTTTCTTGTCTGAGGAATTATCTATAAATTTTACTGTATTATATTCAAATTTTTTCTTGGGTATATCATTATTTTCAAGATCTATCTTGTCAATTGATTTATCAACTTTAGGCAAAATAATTCTACTATTTTTTTCAATAAGAATTTGTGCATCTTCTATCTCACCCTCATTTGACTGTGATAGCAAACAGTTAATATTTAAAAGAGATAATATAGTTATTAATCTAATCATCAGTATTTAACTTATTAATTAATTCCTCAGCTTCATTTTTTATTAGCATTATATCTGTGTTCTCAATCAAAGATTCTAATGTAGCATTAGCTTGAAAATCTTCCCCCATAGAAATAAAAATTTCAGCAATTAGAATATATGACTTACCAACCCAAAACTGATTATTTGAAAAATTCTCATTAAGTGAATAAAGACTTTCAAGAGCTTGATTCTTTTGACCCTGATCAAAAAATATTTTCGCTAATAAATAATTTGCCTCGGCTGCACTCTCATCTTTTACTAAATTAATTGTTGTAAGTAATTTATCAATTCCAGTAGATGTATTGCCTGACTCAAGGTAGGATTTAGCAGATAATAAATTTATTTTATTCCTATTATTAAATGATATCTTATCAAAATTATTTATTTGCTGTGAATAGTATTGAACTGAATCAAATTTTTTTAAGAAATAATAATTTGTAAGAGATCCAACATAAGAATCAATTTTTTCTCTGTTGTTCTTACTTATTAATTCTAAATCTTTATAATATTTTAAAGACTCTTCGTAATTATTTTCTTTAAAATATAATTGAGCTAATCTATTGACTGACCTAGTATAATATTTAGAGTTTATACTGTCAGCCAAAACAAAGTATGCCTCCTTAGCAGAATTATACTCATTTAATTTAAATAATGATTCGGCTAGATAATAATTAGTTTCATATTCATTATAAATAACCTGATCCTTAGCTGTTATATCCTTGAAATATAAAACCAAATCTTCATACTTTTGATTAAAGTAAAGATTTCTGATATTATCAAATTGAATTTTTAAAATGTTATCATTATCAGGAAATCTATTCTTATATTCAGATATGAGTAAATTAAGCCGTGAAAAACTATTAGTGAAAGAAACAGTTTTCTGCATTCCTAATATTGCCTGACTCTGAATATTTTCATCTTTAAGATTTTTCAAGACATATAAGTAGTCATCCTCTGCTTGTTCATAAGCCTTTAAATTAAAATATGATGTTGCCCTGTTAATGTAGGAATATGGCAGATATTGACTAAACTTAAAATTTTCAATTAATGATGTATAGTTATTTATTGATTTATCAAATTCGGAATTCTCAAAATATATCTGAGCTTTCCTAAATATTGCATCATCATCTAATGACTTGTCAGGGTTTGATATTACCCTATCCATGTATAATATAGAATTTGTAAAATCATCGAGCCCATAATAACTTAAACCTATCTGATAATTAATATAATTTTTATTTGTATCGTTATTCTTTAATGACTTATTGTAAGTCTCTATAGCATTTTTAAAGTTTTTCGATCCATAATAAGAGTCAGCAAGACGGAGTAGAAGATCCATGTCATCATTTTGGATATCATTATCTCTTAGTGTAAAGTAATTACTTAAATATTTTGAAGATTCTACGTATTCATTTTGATTAAATAAAGAATATCCTAATAATTTCAACAACTCAAGTTTTAACTTTTTATCAATTTCTTTGTTTATAACTTTCAAGATTTCGTCTGAAGCTTTTTTATACATATTACCAATAAAAAATGCCTCAGATTTATTCAAGTGAGATTTAATAAATATATCATTATCAGAATTATATCTCTGTGATAAGTCAAAATATTGAATTGAATTTTTAAAATTACCTCTATTGAACTCATTTACACCTTTCTGATAGGTTACATACTGAAATTTTTTTTTATCCTCGTCAGTTATTTTATCTTTTGATTTTAAGTATGATATTATTCTCGAATAGTTATTAGTCATAAAATAATTCTCACTAATTAACTCGTTTACCTGTCTAACTTCAAAATCAGGAAATGTTGATTTTAGTTTATTTAGAACAGCTATTGACTGATCATAGTCCCCTAGTTCGTAGAGGGATTTAGCATAATTAAGTAGTGAACTTTTTGTATAAATTTCATCTTTATCATTTTTATAGGAAGCATAAAAATAATTTTTTGAAAGATTGAACTCTCTCTCTTCTAAAAATATCATTCCAAGATAAAATGATGATAATTGAGAGTAATCTGATGAATTATCTGATAAAGATTTAAAAATTGGTTTCGATTCGTCATATTTTTTAAGAATATAATTTGAGTAAGCAATTAAAAATGATATCTCATCTTCCCTATCAATAGAGTTTTTTATTTGATTCAAAGTAATAATGGAGTTATTGAAATCTTCAAGAATAAATAATGCTTTTCCAATAAAGAAAAAACAGTAGTCAATGTTATCTACTAAAGTCCTATTATTATTTATCCTGTCACTTAACTTAACTGTTGCCTCGTAATCTTCTCTTAGATAATTAATGCTTATTATATATTGGAGGTATTGTTTTTCAAGATCTTTATCGGAAATATTATCAAAATAATTTAATGCTAAATCAAATTCTTCTCCCTGATAGGATATTATCCCAAGAAATAAATTTTTTTTATCCTCATAAATATAGGAGGATACTTCCTCTAAATATATTTTAGACTTTTCAAAATTCTTATTATTGAACTCTCCTACTCCAAGCAGAAAATTAATTTCATCATCTTTATTTTTGATTTTTTCTAAATAGATAACTGATGACTTGAACCTATTCAAATTAAATTCTGATTTTCCATATTCATACAAAAGTTCATCTCTTGTTCTAGAATTATTTTTTAGAATAAAGCTTTCGACCTTATTTTTTATATTATCTAATTTCCTTGATGGGAGTATTCCAAAAGAATTGAAATTTGATTTTAATAATGATATAATATATTTTGAGACTACTTCTGAATCTAAGTCATCAATTTGATTTAAGGAAAAGTTATCTTCAAATAGTGAGATATACATTGAGTAATTTTTCGATGAAAAATATTGATCAAGCCTATCTTGCTGAGGAAATGATAGAAAAGGAATTATGAGTAGAAATATAAATCTCATTTATTAAATATTTTGAAAATTAATTCTGAGAATAAGGATCTGTTATCTGCTTTAATTTGCTTTAATCCCTTGGATATTAAGTCAAGTTCTCTTATGAAACCTATTATAAGGTATAACTCTGTCAGATTATAGTTATTCATTGCTTTCAAATATGATTTGGCTACGTATGGATGAACGGAGATGGCAGAAGATATATTATCAGAATTAGTTAATTTCTGTGACTTCACTACTAATAACTTCGAAAAGAAGCTGTAGAGATATATTATTACCTGCTGAATTGGATATTTTTTTTGATTTGAAATGAAGAAATTAAGTATTCTGCTACATTTGAGAGCACTTCTATCTACTAGACTATCTTGAAACTCAAAAAAATTATATTCCCTATTTATCCCCACACATTTTAAAATATCTTCCTTAGATATACTATCTCCCTTAATATTTGAATAAACTTTAGATAACCCATTATCTATCTTCTCTAAATTATTTCCAATATTTTCAATTAATAGGAAGACTGCATCTTCAGATATCGAATAGTTATTTTTTTTAACTTGGGAGTTAATCCATGAAGGTAAATTGTTATCATAAATTTTATTTTCCTTTGAGCTTGAATCAAGGACACAAGCAAACTCATTTATGGTTTTGTAGAGCTTCCCTCTCTTATCTAACGTCTTATTATTTAAGCAAAATATAAGTGTTGTTGAGTTGTTAATGTTGTTTAGGTAGTCTATTAATACCTGACTTTTTTTTTCGTTAATTCTCTTAAATATATCAAGGTCCTGAGCTTCCTTAATTATAATTAGCTTTTTATCTGACATCATAGGAAAACTTTTAGAAGATCCTACAACATTTTCTATTGATGTATCTCTACCGTAAATTGTTTCCAAATTAAAACTTCTATATTGATCCTCTATAAAATTAGTTTCAAAGAATTGAGATATTTTTTTTATAAAAAAGGTCTCCTCACCCATTAAAAGATAAATTTTTGAAAATTTACCTTCAGTCAAATCTCTAGTTATTTGATTATAGGTTTGAATCATTAGATTAATACATAAAAGTAATTAGTTTTTAATAATATTGCATGTAAATAATTACTAAAAACATTGAAAAAGGAAAATTTTGTAGAGGAATTAAGATGGAGAGGATTGATTCATGATATCACTCCCTCTACAGAAGATTTTCTATTAAATAATTCTACATCTGGCTATATCGGATTTGACCCTACCGCAGATTCTCTACATATCGGAAATTTAGTTCAGATAATGACATTAGTTCATTTTCAAAAATGTGGACATAGACCTATAATCTTGATAGGTGGTGCTACTGGTATGATTGGAGACCCATCTGGAAAATCCAAAGAGAGAAAATTTCTTGATGAGGATACACTCATAAAAAATCAAGAAAAGATAAGATCTCAATTTGAAAAATTTTTAAATTTCTCCGGTAACAACTCAGCTAAGATATTAAATAATATAACCTGGTTTAAAAAATTTAATACCCTAGAGTTTCTAAGAAAAGTGGGAAAACATATATCCGTAAATTATATGATGGCAAAGGATTCTGTTAAAAATAGACTTGAATCTGGCATTTCATTTACTGAGTTTACTTACCAATTAATTCAAGGATACGATTTTTATTGGCTGTGGAAGAATGAAGATGTTAAAATACAATTTGGTGGTTCGGATCAGTGGGGAAATATTTTAACTGGGAATGAGTTAATTAGAAGAATTGAAAGTGGTGAATCATATGCATTAACTACACCGCTAATTACAAAGTCTGATGGTGGTAAATTTGGTAAAACAGAGGAGGGAAATGTTTGGTTAGATGAGAAGAAAACAAGTCCATACAAATTTTATCAGTTTTGGATTAATATATCAGACGAAGACGCAAAAGTATTTATTAAAATTTTTACTCATAAAAGTCAAAAAGAAATTGATAAATTAATTTTAGATCATGAGAAAGAACCTCACCTAAGAATACTTCAAAATTCTCTTGCAGAGGAGATAACTCAAACTGTTCACGATAAAGAAAAACTTAGGATAGCAAAATCTACCTCTAAAGTTTTATTTGGTAAATTTCAGAAAGAGGATTTTGACTTACTTGAAGAAGGTGTTATGGAGTCGTTATCTACTGCTGTCCCATGTGTAAAAGTTAGTAGGAAAAGTTTAAAAAATGATTTTAAAAGTATTCTCACTGAAAACTCAAATTTTGAAATCTTTAAATCTAAATCAGAGTTGGTAAGATTGATAAAAAACAATGGATTAAGTATAAATAAAGAAAAAATTACAGGAGATAACTTTGATATGTCAGGTAAGTTAAAATTTAACAAATATCTACTTTTACAGAAGGGTAAGAAGAATTATACTTTTATTATTGTCGAATAAATTTATATTTGTGGTAAAATTTAAAAATTATGCAAAATTCTAAGTTAGTTTCAGTTATTATTTTTCTTTTATTTGGTTTAACTATTTTATTTTCATTTGCCTCAAGCATGTTCTATGTAATTGAGTCAACAGAAAGAGCAGTTATCTTTTATAAATTTGGTTCTACAGGACTAGATAAAAAAAATGTGATAACTCCTGGGTTCGGTTTCAAGGCTCCGTGGAATGATCTTTATAAGTTTGATATAACAGATAACCTAGTTGAGGAGACTATTGACGTTCTTGACGGAAGTGGGCTAAGTATTAATGTTGATGTAACAATGAATTTTCACCTTAGTTATGATAGCGTTGGTGAAATTTATGAGACCTATCAGTTTGATTACTTAAGGAGGTTAGTTAGACCTGTGTTCAGATCAACAGTTAGAGATGTAATGGGTAGGTACACTGCTGAGGAAATATATTCTACAAAAAGAGCAGAAGTTGAAAGTTTGATACAAGAGGAGGCAAGTGAGGTACTACGTAAACCTGGCAACAATATTGTTATGAAGTCATTACTTATTAGATCAATTACTCTTCCAGCCCAAATTAAGAGTGCGATTGAAAATAAGCTTCAGCAGGAACAAGAGGCACTAGCATATCAGTACAGGCTTGAGAGGGAGAAAAGTGAGGCTGAGAGAAAGAGAATTGAGGCAAAAGGAGAGGCAGATGCGAATAGAATAGTTAGTAATAGTTTAACTCCTAACCTATTGAAGATGAGAGGAATTGAAGCAACTAGTAAGCTAGCTGAATCTCAAAACTCAAAAGTTGTAGTTGTTGGAAGTGGCAAAGACGGATTGCCTATTATTCTGGGTGGAAATAACTAAAATATGAGTGAATCAGCATCTTTACATTTTGAAGGCAAAGAAATATCTCTACCTATTATAACTGGGTCAGAGAATGAAAAATCTATTGATATTTCAAAACTTAGGGGAGAAACTGGCTTGATAACCCTTGATAAAGGCTTCAAAAATACTGGTTCCACAACAAGTAACATTACCTACTTAGATGGTGAAAAAGGAATTTTAAGACATAGAGGTTATTCCATAGAAGACTTAGCATCCAAGTCAACATTTACAGAAGTTTGTTACCTCTTGATTTACGGTGATCTTCCCACAAAAGAAGAATTAGAAAATTTCGAACATAAGATAAGGTTTCACACACTAGTACATGAGGATTTTAAAATAATTTTAGAAGGATATCCATCTAAGGCACATCCTATGGGTATTTTATCTTCTCTAATTACTAGTCTTACTGCATTCTACCCTGAATCTTTAGATCCAAATAGATCCAAAGATCTTGTAGATCTAAGTATTGCAAGAATCTTAGGTAAATTCCCAACATTTGCTGCATGGTCTTTTAAGAAAAGGAATGGACACCCTATCATTTACCCAGATAATAGTCTTGATTATTGTTCAAACTTCTTGAAGATGATGTTTGACCTGCCATCGGAATCGTACATACAGAATCCAGTCGTTACTGATGCACTTAATAAATTACTGATTCTTCATGCTGACCATGAACAAAATTGCTCAACCTCTACAGTAAGAGTTGTTGGCTCAGCACAGTCAAGTATATACCCTTCTATTTCTGCAGGAATAAATGCTCTATGGGGACCTCTACATGGAGGTGCGAACCAGGCAGTAATTGAAATGCTTGATTCTATCATCAAAGATGGAAACAATATTGAAAAGTATATTAAGAAGGCAAAAGACAAAAATGATCCTTTCAGGCTAATGGGATTTGGACATAGGGTATACAAGAATTTTGATCCAAGGGCTAAAATTATTAAGGTTGCTGCTGATAATGTTCTTGAAAAGCTTGGAGTAAATGACCCGGTACTTGATTTAGCTAAAAAACTTGAAAGAATCGCATTAGAGGATCAATATTTTGTCGATAAAAAATTATATCCAAATGTAGATTTTTACAGTGGTATTATATACAGAGCACTTGGGTTTCCACCAGAAATGTTTACAGTGATGTTTGCTTTTGGCAGATTACCTGGTTGGATTGCACAGTGGAAAGAGATGAGGGAAAATAAAGAACCACTTGGGAGACCAAGACAAATTTACACTGGCGAAAAAGCCAGAGATTACAAGGAAATAGGTAAAAGGTAGCTAATATTTTCTTTCCAATATCTCTTTCAATATAATCGCCTCTTTCAAACTTTTCTTATCTTTCAGTTTGCTAGATAATGATACCTTTCTATTAAGTTGTCTTTTTGTTATCTGAGGTTTTTTATCCTCAGGCTCCTCAACAGCTGATATTTCAGGTTTACTATCTTCTTCTCTTACAAAATTTTTAGTTTCTGGCTCACTGAATTTCTTTTCAAGTTTTAAATCATTTGATGTTTCTGATTCAACCTCCTCATTAATTTCTCTGAATGTTGACTGAAATAGTTTCTCGATGGATGATTCATCATTGTTTTTTTGTTTATTATCTGATATGACTGGTTGCTTTTCATCTTGCTTTTTCTTCTTACCAAAGTAGTTTGATAGCCAGGCAATTAAGGCAAAAATTAACGGTCCTATAAATTCACTAAAATCAGAAAAATCCATTCTTATATTATTATATTTAGGTCAAAAATAAATGATAATTATTTAATGAGATTAAATAAATTAGAAATTAAAGGATTTAAAAGTTTTGGTGACAAAACAGTTATAAATTTTAACAGTGGGGTAACTGGTATTGTAGGTCCAAATGGCTGTGGAAAATCTAATGTAGTTGATGCGATCAGATGGGTTTTAGGAGAACAGAAAACGAGTTTACTGAGATCTGATAAGATGGAGAATATAATTTTTAACGGCTCTAAATCAAGAAAAAAACTACAATTAGCTGAAGTTTCTATATCATTCGACAACACAAAAAATTTAATACCTACAGAGTACTCAACTGTTACAGTCACACGTAAATATTTTAGGTCAGGTGATAGTGAGTATCTATTAAATGATGTAAAATGTCGACTAAAAGATATCACAAACCTTTTCTTAGATACAGGAATTTCCTCTAATAATTATGCAATTATTGAGCTTTCAATGGTGGATAACATATTAAATGATAAGGATAACTCTAGGCTTCATTTATTTGAAGAAGCTGCCGGGATATCTAAGTTCAGGAAAAGAAAAAAAGAGACATTCAACAAGATCAGGCAAACAGATCAGGATTTAGATCGTGTGGAAGATTTAGTATATGAAATTGAAAAAAACCTAAGATCTTTAAAGAGACAAGCAAAACAGGCTGAAAGATTTCATAGATATAAGGAAGAGTACAAACTAATTAGTATAAATGTCGCACTTGAGGTTTCTAAAAATACAAGAGAAACACTCAATGATAGTAGAGAGAAGCTATCAAAGATTGAGGATGAAAACACAAAGGTTATAACTGAGTTGGCTAAAAAAAATTCTAAACTTGAGGCAGCAAAATCCTCGCTCATCCCATATGAAAAAAAATTAATTAAATATCAGAAAGATCTCAACTCCGTATTAGAAAAAATCAGGGAGTTCGAGGAATCAAAAAGAATGAAGTCTCAAAAAGCAAAGATGCTTGTCGAGAAAATAGAAGACCTCAGAGATAGGATAAAATTTGATACTGAGAGTAATAAAAGATCTGAATTCTCAATATCAAGTATTCAGAAAGAGATAAACAACAATGAAAATGACCTCAAAAAAATTGAAGAGAAATTAAAGAAAACAAAGAAGGATTATAAAAAATATGAGGAAGAGCTAAAAGATAAAAATGTCAAGATCACTGATATAAAGGAAGTTGAGGATCAATTCAGAGAACTTAATCATAATCTTGAATCAATATCAAACAAAAGAAATCAAATAGAGAGTTTATTACTTATTGAGAATATTGATAGAGACTCGATTGTTGAGAAAATAAAATCAATTGATATGGAAGTTGAAGAGCTCAGGAAAGGTTTTAATATAATTGAAAATCTATTTAAGACTGAGAATAAAGAAATAATTAGAATTAATAAATTATTTACTGAGAAGTCAAAAGATCTATCCTCTGACGAGATAACCTATAACTCATTATTAAGTAATATCGAGTCACTTAAAAGAGAGATCGAATATAAGAATGCAACCTACGAGTCAAACAAAAAAAGAATAAATGATAATATTAAAAATTTAGAGATTTCAGAAAAAGAGATTGTAAAGATTGACTCTGACTCTGATTCAAATGATAATTCCTTGATAAAATTATATGATCAAAAAAATAAATCAGAGAGTGATTTAGAAAAATTTGAGGATGAATACTACAAACTTAAATCTAATATCAATTTAGATGATTCATCAATAAGAGATTTACAGGGTAAAAAAGACGTTAATTTAAATTTAATCGACGAATTAAAGACATCAATTCATGATAATGAAATTGAATTAAATTCAGTGGAACAGAGGATCTCTATAGAATTTGATTTAGAACTAAGTAAATGTAAACCTGATGAAAATTTCTTTGAAGAAAAAAGTGTAGAAAAGATGTCTAGGAGAATGGATAAGTTAAAAGATAAAATAGAAAGGATAGGTCAAATAAACCCTCTAGCAATGGAGGCTTATAACGAGATAAAGGAAAGACATGAATTTATAAATAAAGAGAGAGATGACCTGTTAGAAGCAAAAGAATCATTACTAAAAACAATAGATGAAATTGATTTAGTTGCAAAAGAGTCATTCATATCATCATTTGAGAAGATTAAAAGTAATTTTAAAACTGTTTTTAGATCTTTATTTACAGATGATGATGATTGTGATCTACTGATCAGTGACGAATTAAATCCGCTTGAGTCATCCATTGAAATTATGGCAAAACCAAAAGGTAAAAAACCATTAACTATAAATCAGCTTTCAGGAGGTGAAAAAACTTTAACCGCTACTTCCCTACTTTTTGCAATATATCTACTTAAACCTGCTCCTTTTTGTGTCTTTGATGAGGTAGATGCTCCACTTGATGATAATAACATTGATAAATTCAACAAAATAATCAATAAATTTTCAAGTTCTTCACAGTTTATTATAGTAACCCATAATAAAAGAACGATGAATAATGCCGATATAATTTATGGAATAACTATGCCAGAACAAGGTGTTTCTAAAGTAGTTCCAGTAGATTTAAGAAATTTAAAAGTATAACAATATGAGAAAAGAAATAGATTCTGTTATTGGAGGTGAGTTTTTATTGAATGATGTAAACTATAAGAATGTATTTACACTAGAAGATTTTGGAGAAGACCAAAGGATGATGGCCGATTCCTGTTTAGATTTTTTAGAGAAAGAAATTATTCCATTAACAGAAAAAATTGATAGTAAGAAACACCCTGAGTTAATGCCAGAACTCATTAAAAAATCTGGTGACCTTGGATTACTTGGGTTATCTATAAGTGAGGAGTATGGTGGTATGAATATGAGTTTTAATACTAGTATGCTCATAGCAGATATTGTAGGTATAACTGGCTCATTTTCAACGGCATACGGTGCACACACTGGTATAGCAACATTACCATTAAAATATTACGGTAATGACTCGCAGAAAGAAAAATTTCTAACTGGTCTTGTTAGTGGTGATATAAAAGGTGCATACTGTTTAACAGAACCTGACTCTGGTTCAGATGCTAACTCGGCCAAATCTAGAGCCAAATTGACAAATGATAAAAAAAATTATATTATTAATGGACAAAAGATGTGGATATCAAATGGTGGTTTTGCTGATCTCTATATAGTATTTGCTAAAATTGATGATGATAAAAACCTAACTGCTTTCCTCATTGAAAAAACCAGAGATGGAATTACCATGAACCCTGAGGAGGAGAAACTAGGTATAAAAGGTTCCTCAACAAGACAGATTTTTTTTAATGATGTAGAAATCCCTATCCAAAATATGCTTGGTGAGAGAGAAGAGGGTTTTAAAATAGCATTAAACGTATTAAATATTGGAAGAATTAAGTTAGGAGCTGGAGTTTTGGGAGGGTGTAGAGGTGTAATTAATAACTCACTAAACTACTCACAGGAAAGAATACAATTTAATGTTCCAATTTCTTCATTTGGAGCAATAAAACAGAAATTAGCTAAAATGGTACTTCAAACCTTTAGCTGTGAGTCAATATGTTATAGAGCCGGTGACGATATCGAAAAAAAGATTGATGAACTTCAAAAAAATGGAAGTTCATTAAACGAATCAGAACTAAAGGCCATAGAACTTTTCTCTGTGGAATGTGCTATTGCAAAAATTTATGGGTCTGAAATTTTAGATTTTGTTGTTGATGAAGGACTTCAGCTGTATGGAGGAATGGGATTCTCTGAAGAAGCTCCAATGGCAAGACCATACAGAGACGCTAGAATTTCAAGAATATATGAGGGGACTAACGAAATTAATAGAATGTTAATTGTAGGAACACTTCTTAAAAGATCAATGAAAAATGAAATTAATCTTTTAAATGAATCAATGAATATTATCAAATCGATGGATATAAACCCCTGTCACTACGCAGAAAATGATCACTTCCAGTCTTCATATAACCTAATTGATAATTTAAAGAAATACTTCCTATATGTTTTAGGCAAATCAGCGATGCATTTTGGAGAAAAAATTAAAAGTGAACAAGAGGTTATGATGAATATTGCAAATATCATCATCTCAATTTATGTTATGGAGTCTACAATTAAAAGATGTGAAAAAGTATATAATACCACAAAAAATGAGATTTTAATAGATATCTCTAAATCATCAATTTATTATAATCTGCTTGATTTCAGGGAGAACTCAATAGAAGCACTTACAAGTTTTATGAGTGAAAAGGATACAGATTTATCATTAAAACTACTCGATAACTCAACATCTTTTAAAAGATTTAATATTAAAGATTTAAATAGAAAAATTGCAGACTATTTCCTTTCAAAAAAATCATACAATTTATTTAATAACTTTTGATGAAGAGGGGGTCTTTCAATTCTAAATTAGGTTTTATCCTTGCTGCATCAGGCTCTGCTGTAGGGCTTGGTAATATATGGAAATTTCCATTCGAGGTCAGTAACGGAGGTGGAGCCGCATTCCTTCTAATGTATCTACTTTTTTGTTTTATTTTATGCTTTCCTGTAATTGTCTCTGAGATAGCAATTGGTAGAAATACGAAAAAAAATGCTATTGGAGCATTTGATGCAATGGGAAAAAGAAAGTGGAATTTTATTGGGAAGATGGGTGTGCTATGTGGCGTCTTGATATTGTCTTTTTATACAGTAGTTGCAGGTTGGGTACTAGGCTATGTTTTTGAAATGATCAATGGTAATTTCAGTATCTCAGAAAGATTTGGTGAATATGTCAATAATACTACAAGCGTGATCTTTTACTCATCATTATTTATGATAATAACAGCATTTATTGTCTCAAGAGGAGTTGAAAAGGGAATTGAGAAAGCTGCAAAGATTTTAATGCCCTCACTTATAGTTATTATACTATCCCTCATAATTTATGCTCTTACCCTACCAAATTCTATTGATGGTATTATTTTCTATCTTATACCAGATTTTTCACAGATTAACTTAACTGTAGCAGGAAATGCTCTAGGTCAAGCTTTCTTTTCTTTATCTCTTGGGATGGGTATGTTAATTACTTACGGCAGCTATATTGATGATGATAATAACATAATTAATTCAGCTACATTAATTACTCTGACAGATGTAGGAATTGCTTTTTTAGCTGGATTGATAATTTTTCCATTTGTTTTTTCTTCCGGAATAGAAACCCAAGGTGGGCCTGGATTAATTTTTGAGGTATTCCCACAAATATTTCAAAACCTTGGAAGCTTTACAGGAACTCTAGTCGGATCTACTTTTTTTATATTATTGTCCTTTGCCGCTATAACATCAACAGTATCTCTTTTAGAGGTTCCAGTAAGTTACCTTGTTGATGAATATCAAATTGAAAGAAAGTTCTCTGTTTGGATAGTTGCATTTATTATATTAATGATTGGTATACCCTCTGCATTCTCTCAGGGTAAGAGTATATTTTTTAGTGAATTTATCACATATTTTGGAAGTGAAAAACCAATAGATTTTATGCAATTTATAATAGACATTTCAAACGATACACTACTACCTTTTGGAGGATTTCTTATCACTTTATATGTTGCATTTATATGGAAAAGAAAGAATTTAAGTAATGAAATATCTAAAGGTAACCCTACTTATAAAGGGTCACTAATGGAAAAATATATTAATTTTTCTGTGACAATAGTCTGTCCGTTAATATTAGGATCAATATTTATCCTCACGTTTCTTAATAAATTTTTTGGTATATAATTACTCGAACCTAAGTGATTCAATCGGATCTAATGAAGCAGCTTTTTTTGCAGGAATATAGCCACTTAATATACCAACTAAAGTACTAATTAAAAGGCCCATAGATATCCAAACCCAGGGTATAATAAAGTTTCCTCCACCTATATAAATTGTCACAATATTACCAAAGAAAATACCTAGAGATACCCCACCAAGTCCTCCAATAAGACATATTAGAATTGATTCAATCAAAAACTGATCCCTAATTATCTTTGGTGTTGCCCCAATTGATTTTCTTAGACCTATTTCCCTGGTTCTCTCAGTAACAGATACTAACATGATATTCATTAAACCAATCGAGGCTCCTAATAAGGTTATGAATCCGATAGTGAATCCTCCAATCTTAAGATATGAAGATATCTCATCTAGTTCAGAATCAAGTGACTCATTTCTTTCAATTTCAAAAGAGTTTTCACTTCCTATCCTATCCCCCCTATATATTTTAAACAAATTTTGAGAATAGTTTATATCTTCATCAACTAAATCTAAATTATTAACCTTTACTGTCACCTCGTACCTAGCTGTTGGTCTTAATTTTCTTGATGTCTCAATTGGTATTATTACCCTATTGTCTCCACCACCACCAAATGAACTACCCTTCTCCTCTAGAATACCTATTACTTTAAATTTGTTACCCCTAATTGATATAAACTTATTTAATGGATTTTCACTATTATTAAATAGATTAGATTGAATCTTTGAACCAATTATCGCAATAAATAATCCCCTTTCGTTTTCTGATTTTGTAAAATTTCTTCCTTCTTGTATCTTTAATTGGGTAACATCTACCAAGTTATGATCACCAGCTTCAACGAAAACATTAGGATTTGTAACTTCTGACTTATATTTAACCTCAGCAATTTGAGTTACAGTTGTACTGACAGTTGCTTTTCCAACACCATCATATTTTTTTAGAAATTCTGTAATTTCTCTGTACCTAATAGGTGGATAATTCTTTTTCACAACGCCAGACTCTTTACCTCTATCATTCCTTAAGCTTCTTATATAATAGGCATTAGATCCTAACTCAGAGAAGCTGTCAGACACTGATTTTTTAATGCCATCTATTGAGGTAAGTATACCCACTAGTGATGCAATACCTATCGAAATAATGGCAGCAGTAAGTAAAACTCTGAGTTTATTAGACTTTATAGAAGAATAAGCTTCTAACAGATTCCAATTAAGACCTATAAAAAAATTAATAATTTTTTTCAATCTTGCAATTTATGCAAAAGTATAGAAAAAATTATAGAGCTGCTTTTGTTGTAGAAACAATTACTGACGCTATCTGGTAAGGATCACCATTTGATGCTGGTCTCCTATCCTCTAACCTTCCAACCCACCCGTCTTCTACAGTACCTATAGGAATCCTAATTGATGCACCCCTGTCTGAGATACCATAAGAAAATTTATCAATAGACTGAGTCTCGTGTAAGCCGGTTAGCCTCTGGTCATTGTAGGCACCGTAAACATCCATGTGTTTTTTAATGTTTTTACCACCGAAACCTTCGCATATCTTATTAAATATTTTTTCATCGCCACAAGTTCTCATTACTTCATTAGAAAAGTTAGCATGCATTCCGGATCCGTTCCAATCACCCTTTATAGGTTTTGGATGTAGATCAATCGATACTCCCCACTTCTCTGCATTTCTTTCTGCTAAATATCTCGCCACCCAGACTTGATCACCCGCATTCTTAGCTCCTTTTGCAAAAATTTGATATTCCCACTGACCAGTAGCAACTTCAGCATTTATACCCTCAACATTAATTCCTGCATCAAGACATTGGTCAAGGTGTTCCTCAACTATTTCTCTTCCAAATGTATTTGCAGAACCTACACTGCAATAATATTGACCTTGTGGAGCTGGAAATCCATTTTCTGGAAATCCAAGAGGAAGGTTTGTAATTGGATCAACTAGAAAATACTCCTGCTCAAAACCAAACCAAAAATCATTATCGTCATCATCAATAGTAGCTCTTGCATTGGATGAATGTGGTGAACCGTCTGCATTGAGTACCTCTGTCATGACTAGATATCCATTAGATCTATCTGGATCTGGAAATATTGATACTGGTTTTAGTAGACAGTCAGAACTATTTCCTTCGGCTTGCTGTGTTGAGCTACCATCGAAAGACCACATTGGGCAGTCCTCGATTTTTCCGGAGAAATCTCTTTCAATTCTTGTTTTACTTCTTAGAGATTGGGTTGGTTTGAAACCATCCAACCAGATATATTCTAATTTAGATTTTTGTGACATGATAAAATTTAATAATTAAAAAATTTTTTTGCCAAATTATAAAATTTATCAATTGTAAAATAGTGATGGTAAATTAAATTTAGTTATTTGCTTAAAAAATACATTTGTCACAAAATATATTAAAGGATTGTATAATTAATTATGATATTTATAATTTTTAAAGAAATAATTTCAATTTTTTAAAATATCAGAAAATACCTTTTTGAACTTATCAATTTTTGGTGAAATAACGTAAGAACAATAAGAGTTATTTGGGTTAAGTGCATAATAATCTTGATGATAATCTTCAGCAAGATAAAACTTATTAAATTTCTCAACCTTTGTGACAATTGGGCTTTTCCATGAACCAGATTTATCTAATTCTTCGAGAGTTCTAGTGGCTAAATCTCTCTGCTCATCGTCATGATATAAGATTATAGATCTGTACTGAGTACCAACATCAGCTCCCTGTCTATTGAGTGTTGTCGGATCATGTGTTCTCCAAAATATTTCTAAAAGCTCTAAGTATGAAACCTTAGATGGATCATAAGTTATACTCACAACCTCAGCATGGTTAGTAGTACCAGATGTAACTTCTTTGTATGTAGGATTTTCAGTATCTCCAGCAGAATAACCAGACTGTACATCTACAACACCCTCGACTAACTCAAATATAGCTTCAGTACACCAAAAACATCCGGATCCAAAAGTTGCAGTCTTGACGTTCATATAATTAATATTAATTAAAAAAAATAGCAGTAAAGCTTTCATCTAGTAACAATATCTATTTTGAATTTTCTTTGCTTCAATATTATTCAACGATGCTGAAATTGAAAAGTTTTTACATGCATTTTTATCATTTTTAAGTTTTAAATAAACTAAACCCAAATAATAATAAGACTCAGAAAAATCCGAATTTAAAGAAATTGAGGTTTGATATGACCTTACTGCATCTGAAAACAAACCTTGATACTGTTGTGACCTCCCTAATAGATAGTAGGCATTATGTAAATCGGGATTAATTTTAATTACCTTCTTAGCATATATTTCAGCGTCACTGTATTTTTTTTCTCTTAGACTATTGAGAGCCAGACTTAATGTAGCGTTTACATCATCTTTATCTAGAGATAAAACTTTATTAAAATCAGATACTGCATTATCAAAATCTTTAAGTTCTTCGTATGCCCTACCCCTTCTATATAGAGATTTAGTATCGTTAGGTTTAAGCTTGAGGCTTTCTGTATATAGCTCTATAGCCTTCTTATAGTTTTTATTTTTGTAGAATGTATCTGCCTGTCGTGATTCCTCAGATGAACAGCTAAATAATAAAAAAGACAAAATATATTTTTTCATACAATAATTATTAAATATTTTAGACAAACCTAAAAACAAAATTTGGTATGTCTAACATTAAACTATCTAAATCTGAGGAAAACTACCTTAAATCAATCTTTAACCTATCAGAGTTTGGTAATAAACAAGTAACCACAAATTCTATTTCAAAGATATTAAATATTGAACCAGCATCTGTAACTGACATGATAAAAAAACTTTCTAAAAAAAATCTCATTTACCATGAAAAATATAAAGGAAGTACGATATCAAAATCAGGAATCAAAATTGCACTACAAATAATAAGAAGACATCGACTATGGGAAGTTTTTCTTCATGATAAACTAAAATTTAAATGGGATGAAATTCATGAATTAGCTGAAGAACTTGAACACGTATCATCTGAGGAACTTATTGATAATTTAGATAAATACCTTAAATACCCAAAAATTGATCCTCATGGAGATCCAATACCTAATAAAATGGGAGAGATAGATTTTATTGATAAAATTTCAATATCAGATCTAGGTATAGGTGAGAAAGGTATTGTATCAAGAATTATCAATGAAGATGAAGAATTCTTTAATCTTCTAAAAAAACTAAAAATAGAGATTGGAACTGAAATTATGTTAACCGATAAGATTGAGTATGATCAGTCTGTTGAAATTTTAGTTGACAAAAGATCGGTTATAATCTCAAAAGATATATCTAATAACATAAAAATTACTAAAATTTAAAATGGAAATTATTATTGAATTCTTTAGATCACAGTCATCTCCAATCACACAAGCGCTATTCGCTGGATTATTTACCTGGGTACTTACAGCTATAGGTGCTTCGTTAGTTTTTTTATTTAAATCTACAAATAGAAAGTTTTTAGATGCTGCACTTGGATTTACCGGAGGGGTAATGATTGCTGCAAGTTTTTGGTCTTTACTATCACCCGCAATTAATGCTGTCGAGATACAAAATGAGTTAGGGTACACAACTTTACCGACATTTTTACCACCTGCTATCGGATTTTTTTTAGGTGCAATTTTTATGTTTTTTCTAGATAAATCAATACCACATCTTCATATATTTGGTAAAATAGAAGAGGCAGAAGGTCCAAAAACAGACCTCAAAAAAACCTCATTACTTGTACTTGCAATAGCCATCCATAATATTCCCGAAGGTTTAGCTGTTGGTGTTGCATTTGGAGCATTATATTCAGCTGAATTTTCTTCAGTTTTTAGTTTAGGATCAGCTGTAGCACTAGGTATTGGAATTGGTATACAAAACTTTCCGGAAGGATTTGCTGTCTCTATGCCATTGAGACGAGCTGGATTTAGCAAATTTAAATCATGGAAGTGGGGACAATTATCAGCAATAGTAGAACCAATATTTGCAGTCATTGGAGCTGCATTTGTACTCCTTGTTTACCCTATCCTACCTTACGCTCTAGCATTTGCCGCGGGAGCTATGATTTTTATTGTAGTGGAAGAGGTTATTCCTGAAAGTCAAAGAGGGGGCAATACTGATTTAGCTACAATTGGACTAATTGTGGGCTTTATCGTAATGATGTGTCTTGATGTAGCCCTTGGTTAAAAAATTCACCTTAAATAAAAGGCTACTTATACTATTAAAATTCTAAGATTAGTTCATCTTTTTATAATTTTGTTACTAATGAAATTAAATGATACAATAGTCGCACAGTCAACACCTAATGGTGTAGGAGCAATTGGTATTATTAGATTATCTGGTAAAGAATCAATTAAAATAGTTAATACCCTATTTCCTTCTAAAGATTTAACAAAGGTTAAATCTCACACGATACACTTCGGAAACATTGTATTTGACAATATCATAATAGATGAGGTATTAGTATCAGTATTTAAAGAGCCAAACTCATACACAAAAGAAAATATTGTAGAGATATCATGTCACGGTTCTAATTATATCATAAAAAAAATTCTATCAGCTACTATAGAGTTAGGTGCGAGAGTAGCAAATAAAGGTGAATTCACTTTTCGCTCATTCATAAATGGAAATATTGATTTATCTCAAGCTGAAGCTGTCTCAGACTTAATTAGCTCAAATTCAGAGAATTCACATCAAATTGCGATTAATCATGTTAAGGGTATTTTCTCAAAAAAAATTAAACAACTTAGAAATGATTTAATTAATCTTTCTAGCCTCCTAGAACTTGAGCTTGATTTTTCAGAGGAAGACGTTGAATTTGCAAATAGGAAACAACTTGAAAAGTTGTTAGATGAAATATTAACATTCAATAATATGCTTCTAGAAAGTTATAAATTAAATAATGTTATTAAGGATGGTATCAATGTATTGATACTTGGAAAGCCTAATGTTGGTAAATCAACAATTCTTAATGGATTGCTAGAGGATGAGAAAGCAATTATTTCTGATATACCAGGTACAACTAGAGATATTTTAGAAGATACAATTACTGTGGGAGGAAATTTGTTAAGATTTATAGATACTGCAGGAATTAGAAATACAGATGATCTTATTGAAAGGATAGGGATCAAAAAAGCATTAGATCAGGTTAAGAAAGCATCATTAATTTTATATGTTTTTGATTTAAATAATACAACTCTAGAATCAATTAAAAATGAGCAAAACCATGACTTTCTTGTGGGAAAGCATATTTTTTTTATTGGTAATAAAATTGATTTGAAAGTAGATAAAAAAATTAGTGAATACTTTCTTAAAAATTCATTTCAAGTGATCTCTGCCAACTCAATTGAGGACATTAATAAAATTAAAAATAATCTCAACTCATTTATATCTAAAAATATTGTTAACCAGGACTCATCAATAATGATTAATGAAAGACATTACCTTTCATTGAAAAACGTAAATAAATCAATAAATAGCGTCAAGAAGAATTTAAATGATAAGTCTAATATTGACATTCTTGCTTTAGATATAAAATATGCCTTAAATCATCTTGGAGAGATAACTGGAGAGATTTCAAATGAGGAAATACTTGGAAATATATTCTCAAAGTTTTGTATTGGCAAGTAAAACAGAATTTAGAAAACCTAAAGTCCATTTTAATATATTTAAACTAATCCTTCTTAATAAAATTATAAGGTTCTAAAACAGTTTAGTTACTATTTAGTTACTCGCAGCTGGCTTTTTTGATAATTATATTGATATGATTAGATTGTAATTTTAACTAAATATTTAAAATTATGAAGAATTGGAAAGATAAAGTATTAGGAATATTTGCAGGAATTGGAATTATGAGTTTATTAATGGCAACTAACTCACAAAAACCAAATTTAAATTATGGAGTACCTGAATCTTTCATATGGGAATTTCATACAGACGAACCTCTTGCAATTAATAGGGTAACAGGCGAAGTTAGAAAATACAATACTTCACAAATAGAATATAATAAATTAAGAAATTTAATGTATTGGCGTATAGACAAATACGTTAATATGAATAGAGATAATGGGAAAGATGCTAAATAGATAAAAGCACAAAAAAACTCTCTATTTATTCTTTTTTTTATTTGCTATTTGGTTACGCTGGTAATTTTGATAACTCAAAACTATTGTTTAAGTGATAATTAAGCCGTTTTATTGAGGTTAAATAAATACTCAGTTGGAAAGCAATACCTACTAATGTAGATGCATATTTTAAAATTTCTCTATAATTAGTTATTGATAGGTATATGCCATAACTGATTATCATTATCGTAATCACCCCCCAATTCTTTCTCAATCAATCTACTAATTACCTTTATACCTTTTTCTGCCATACTTTCAAAATCATCAATACCTTTATTAAAATTTTGACGTGTTCTATGAATAAAATATTTATCAGAAAAACTTCTACCAAATTCTCTTTCGACAGCTTTTTTACCTATAATGAAACCTAACATACCACCCCAAGTGGAAGTAGGATTATCAGAATCCCATCCAGCTAGTGTACCTATTTTAATAGTTTCCTTTATATCACCCCCACCCCAAAATAAACTAATCAAACTAGCTGCAAAATTAATACCTGCAGAGAAACATCCATTACAATAAAGGTTTTTTGAAGTGATATCATATCCATCTTCAGAGTTAACTTGATATCTCAAGTATATATTGTCTCTTGCTTCCTCCCAGGATCTTCCATTTTCATACTCTAATTTTACAAATTTGTACATTTTTGATGCATAAGAAGAATCAGGAAGTAGCTTACTAGATATATCGGCAATTGAAAATATATTTTCCCTAATATCTTGATTCAGGTTTAGAGTAGTTGATAGAGAATACATTGACACATAAAAATCAGAAATCCATTTGGCGTTATATCTTGCCGTTGTTAAAATAGGTAACTCTGCCATTTTTAGAGCAATATCAGGTCTCCCTGGTGATAATATACCGAATATTTCTGTGGTTAATTGAGCATCAATCATATCGTAATACTCATTTAATTTTGGGTCACTGGTTTTTGGAGGGACGTACCCTTCATTCATAAGATCAAAAGCTTTCTGATTTGAGACCCAGAGGAAGTTTTCTTCCTTTTGTTTGATATGATTAATCCAACCATCTCTAATTTGGTCTGGAGAGAGAAAAGATGTCTTGTAATTCAGAAGTAATTCCTGATACATATACTCAATATCTGTATCATCATCAGCTGGCCACATACCGTCTTGTTCAAAAACAAAGTCAATAGTTCTTGATAATTCACTTGATTTGTTTGGAGAAAATATGCTTGGCTGATCTAGCTTTCCCCAGTCTTCAGACGTATAAAATTTACCTGTTTTTATTTCTCCAATATTTCCAATTTTATCCATTTCTGTTACAAGACCGGTCATATTTGCTATACACTGACCTAGCCAAAATCCCTTAAGTTTATCTCTGTATTCATCCACTGAGATTGTAATTGTGTTTTCACTCGTTTCATCAACCTTATGACATGAGATTGAAAAAAACATTAGTAATAAAAAGAAATAATTTTTCATTCAATAATTTAAAAATAACTTATATAAATGTATTTAATTTTTATAAATTAAGATTAAATATGAGAATTACACTTTTTTTTTTCATCTTGATATCTTGTAAAAGTGAAAACAACGAACTGGAACCCGAAACACCCTTAGATGAAAAAGTAGAAATATACTTAATTGATGAATTAAATGAGAAGAGGGGTTATTGTCTCGACATGATGGGCTATAAATTAAATGCAGATATTAATAAATCATTACAAGCTCATTCATGTTACTCATATCAAGGTGAAATAGCAGTTGACCAAGGATTTGATAAATTAAAAATATCAAATAATCAATTTTATTTACCGTATTTTAATGTTTGCTTAGAGGCAAAAACTATTGAGAATTCATCAAATTTAATCTTACAAAGTTGTGACAGGAATGAGAAACAGAAATTTATACTTAATGATAATGGACAAATTACCTTAGAATCAAACAATAATCTTTGTATAACAATATCTGAGACATTTAGAGAGGGAGGTGGAGGAAATCCTGTTCATTTAATAAGAGAGATTAGCTTAAAACAATGTAATAACAACCAATCTCACCTGCAGATTTGGGGTATTAGAGGAATCTAATTCGTCTCATTTTTTTACAGAAAAATATTCGTGATTAATATTTAATCTATGTCTTTGAGATATTTTTTTCTTCTTTTCTTCGCTAATACCTGCAAATCAACTACTGTATCTGTTTCGTCAACGATTTCAAGACCTAGTAATGTTTCTATTATATCCTCTAAGGTGACTATACCTCTTACAGATCCAAACTCATCAATGACCAGAGAAATATGCTCTCTTTTCTTTAAAAGCTTATCAAATAGAAGGGGAATTTTAGACTCATAAGCAATTTTAATGATCGGTCTCTTGATATCTCCCAGTTTCTTCTTCCCGTTCTTTTGAATTACATTTTCAAGAATTGTATCCTTCAGAACATAAAAGTCTATATCCTCCTTATTTTCCGAATAGATTGGTATCCTTGAGAAAGGTAATTTTTTATTCTTTGAGTAAAAATCTTGGATAGACATGTTGATATCAGCGGACTTAATTACTGAGAATGGAGTCATAATTTCTCTCAACTCAATATTTTGAAGTTTAACTATATTTTTGATGAAATCAGAATCTTTTTCTTTAATAACACCCTGTTCCTCGGCTATCTCAGCTAGAGTAGAGATATCTTCTCTTTTAAAAACAGATTTCCTTTCTGACTTACCAGCGATATTGCTAAAGAATTTAAGTAACCATAAAATTCCAGAATATTTAAAAATTGGTATAATAGACATTAAAGTTACAGTTGTAATTCTAGCTAACTTATCCCAGTACCTAGCTCCAATAGTTTTAGGGATAATTTCCGAGAGAATTAATACTAAGACAGTCATAACAGCAGACACAAACCCAATCAAAGACTCCTCTGTTACCTGAAAACCAAATAATAAATATGTATTATCAACATTTAAAGTTGCATATGTAATTTTTGCCTGAACCCCAACTAATATAGCTCCAACAGTGTGAGCAATTGTGTTTAATGTCAGAATTATCACTAATGGTTCATCAATTGAATTTTTAAGTTTTTGTAAATCTTCTGCATATTTTAAACCATCTTTAATCTTAATTTTAATAAAGGTTGGATTAACACTAAGCAGTACTGCTTCTAGGATAGAACACAAAAAAGAAAGAAGGATAGTTAAAAAACCGTAGAGTAATAAAAGCCCCAAGTATTATGATTTATATCTTTAAATTAATAAATGAAAATGTTAATCTGAAATGTTTTTGAATGTTTAATCAAATATTGAAAAAATATAAATATGTATAAAGATGGATTTAAGAAGGTAGCGACTCTCTGTGTTTTAAAATATGAAAACAAATTTCTCCTACTAAAAAGGTTCAATGAACCAAATGTAGGGAAGTATGTACCCGTGGGAGGTAAACTAAGACAAAATGAAACCCCTAAAGACGGGGTAATAAGAGAGACATTTGAAGAAACTGGCATTAGAGTATATGATCCAAAATTCTTTGGTATCCTAACAGAAACATCACCAACTAAATACAATTGGATTTCATATATTTTCTCATCAGAGATTAAATTAATTGACCCTCCTATTTCTGATGAAGGTAAACTTGAATGGATCAAGTACGATGATATACTCAATATACCCACACCTCTTACCGACCATCATATCTATAAGTTTATTCTTGAAGATAAAAAATTTATAATTAATGCCCAGTATGACGATAAACTTGACTTAATAGAATTAAGAGAGGAAATTGGCAACACAAAAATTAAATAACTATAATAAATTAAATTTTAACTTATATTCGCATTCAAAATTTATTATTATGAAAAAAATTATTTTATTAATTACAGCTCTGATAGTTGGGTACGGTATTTATAACTTCCTCCAACCACCTAAAAGTCCTAGAGAAAGCTCAAAAATTAATTTTAATTCTAAAGAATTTCTCGTTGAATATGGAAGACCATACAAAAAAAACAGATTGATATTTGGTGAAAAGAAAGATGGTGCATTAGTTCCTTTTAATGAGTATTGGAGAACTGGAGCAAATTATTCTACTGACCTTACTGTCAGTGATAATTTTATATTTGGTGATGTGTCAGTCTCAAAAGGATCATACTGGCTTCATACCATTCCAAATAATAATAACTGGAAGATATACCTAAATACAGAGGCGGGAACATTCTCATATTTCAATCCTGACGAAACTAAAAACATTGCAGAAATATCAGTGAATACATTTGATCTAGAGAATGAAATTGAACAACTAACTATTGATTTTTCAGAAGAAGATAGTTCTTTATTTCTAAGAATCAGATGGGATATGACTGGTCTCCTGATACCTATCAAATAATTATTTTGAAATCATTTCTCAAAGTATTTTTCTCAATTATTCTAGTATCGATAGTATTATATTTTTCAATAGATACCATCCAGTATAAGTATAACCTCATGGATATTGAGGATTACGAGCCCATATCTACATTAGTAGTTGAGGAAAATTTAATTAAAAAATCAAAATATCCTTTCATTGATGTCCATAATCATCAATTTGATATGCCCCTGAAAGATCTCTCAAAGTTAGTCACAGAGATGGATTCTCTAAATATGGGATATATGGTAAATTTAAGTGGTTTTAGGGGATTATATTTACAGAAATCACTGGATAATATTAACGAAAATTATCCTGACAGATTTGGTCTGTTTATTAATATAGATTTTGAAGAAATTGATGACCCTAACTTCGGATCAAAAAATAAAGATTTAATTAGAGAAGGTGTATCTAATGGTGTAATTGGATTAAAGATATATAAATCACTTGGACTAGATGATAAAGATAAATTTGGAAATAGAATAAGAATCAATGATGAAAGATTAAAACCGATCTGGGATGTGTGTGCAGAACAAAATATACCTGTTCTTATTCATAGCGGTGATCCTCAAGCGTTCTGGTATCCAAAAGATAAGTTTAACGAAAGATGGTTAGAACTAAAACAAAAACCTGGTAGGTACAGAGATCCTAATAATAACCCATCATTTGA
>Ga0163110_10000209_pt1 | contig 26610 bp, 16 predicted proteins | sample CRUFie1St17metaG_FD_108703 | JGI IMG/M metagenome (GOLD analysis project Ga0163110, IMG submission 108703) | Marine microbial communities from the Costa Rica Dome - CRUD Field 142mm St17 metaG | ecosystem: Environmental > Aquatic > Marine > Oceanic > Photic zone | place: Costa Rica: the Eastern...
AGATCCAAGGGAGATGATTCAAAGATAAAAGGGCCCTTGTGGTCCCGGAGCGAAACTATCCTTGGTGCCCGAGGATCAGTTCTTCCAAAGAGTTCGCTGGCAGGTCGAGAACTACGCGTAGGTGGTTATGGGGGGAGTTGCCGGATCTCGGACAAGAAAAAGGCGGTGAAACCGAGAGGTTTCACCGCCTTGGAACAAGAGAGCTTCTTCCTAAGGAGCGGCAACCTCGATTATTACGTTGTCGATAGAAAGTCCGCTGAAGGCGTCCAACGTGCCGTCGCTCACGAAGTTGAATTCGATCCGCGCACTCTCGCCAATGGCTTCGGCAGGGACCGGAACGGAAAGATTCGTGTAGTCGGTATCAAAGATCGCCATGTCGATTGGAATTTCGGCTCCCAGAAGAGAGTCGTCACCAACTCGGACGAAGCGAATCGTAGCAGTATCTCCAAACCCATCCGCATCACGGAAGGCGTCAAATGTCAGCTCGGCTCCCGGGATGCCACTGAAGTCCAGCGGCGGTGAGAAGAGCGAGACATCTGAATCAGTGCCATAGTCACCGAGGTTCGTAGACCATGCGTTCAGGGATTGCCCTGCTCCGGTGAGGGGGCCCGTTGTTCCCGAGGGGGTTCCGAGCTCCCACTGGGTATTGGCGCTGGCGTCATTCACCACGGCGGTCCATCCGCCGTCTCCAGTTTCGAAGTCTTCCTCGAAGAAGGCTGGGAGGCCTTCTTCGCGCACTGCGATGAAGCCAACTCCGTCAAAGGGAGCAGCAAATTCAACACTGGCCCGGCCGGATTCGTCAGCAGGGATGTCCTGATATCCCTCAAGCTCAGTCCATGTATCGCGCGGCGAGTTCAGGTCCGGGCTGACAAGGATATCGTATTGCCGTGCTGGCTGGGTATTGAATTCGGCTCTGATGGTCAGCGGGTCATTTGCGGCAAAGCTTACTGCAAGGCCCAGAGGATCAATGCCTGATCCACCAATGAGATCACCAAGGCTTTGCCCGTTTGTTCCAGCAAGATAAATTGCTTGGATCTGCTCGGCAGTCAGGGCTCGTCTCCAGATAGCGACATCGTCGATTCCTCCATCCCATTGACGATTCAACGCTCCTGGGTTCTCTCCAATCATCAGAGGAAGATTCGGATCAGAGTTCAGAGGACCGGAAAGCGTTGTGGAGACGGCTTCCCTTCCGTCGATGTAAAGTGCACGGACGTTAGAAACGCCGTTCGATGTGCCGACAAAGTGATGCCATTCACCGTCATCAATGGCGAACTCGGTTGCATCACCATGGATGTCATTAGACCCGCCCTGCCAAGCCATGGTGGGATTGTCACCCCAGCGGTGGAAGCGCCAGTTGGCACCTTCACCACGGCCTACGCCGATTTGCCAGCTTGTTGTAAATTGGTCCACGCGACCCCACCACTGGACCGTGATTTCCTGACTCGGTTCGGCGATGTTTCCATCAACATCCGGGCTGTAGGCAGTCTCGGCATGGCCGCCTCCCTGCCCGTTACCCAGATAGCCAGCTCCTCCGAAGAGGCCTGCGTCATAGGTGCCAGGGTGAGGGGCAATGAATTCAAGGTCGTCGGCGGTGGAACTTGCAGTGCCAGGAATAATATGAGCCTGGTCGAGCAGGTTTTCGTCGAAGTTATAGTAGACGGTGAGGTCGGCAACAAGGTCGCCAGCAGTTGGAGCTTCCGGAGTGTTGGGGTCCCGCCCTGGGTCGTTGACTTCGACAAAGTCGCTGAGGAGGTCCCCATCTGAATCGTTATTGAGGGGGTCTGTTCCGGTATCATTAGCATCCACGAAGACTCCGGTGTTGGTTTCGGCCCCATCGCTCAGTCCATCACGGTCACTGTCGCGATTCCGAGGATTAGTTTCGTTTGCGATTTCGTCACCGTCGCTTGCGCCGTCATCATCAGTATCGGCATTGGTTGGATTCAATCCGGCATTCAGCTCCTCGAGATCCGTAAGGCCGTCGTTATCGAAGTCCCCTGCACTGGAAAGCTGATCGAGGTTGTCGATGCCATCCCATGATAGTTCCCATGTGTCGGGAAGTTCGTCGCCATCATCGTCGGAAGCGTCAGCTCCGATGGAATAGACGGGAGGGCTTCCCCCGGCAATGTCGCCAATGGCCACGATGCCGTTGATTCCGGGTCCGCTGATGCCCACGTCCGTCCAGTCGCCGCCGCCTTGCTCACCAAAGACATTGTCGAACGGGAATATTCCAGGCGCCGTGATCGTAAAAGGAGTTGTCTGGTTTTGAGGGCAGCAGTTATGCTGCGCGGTGACCTGCCCATCCAGAGTATCCATGATGAAGTAATTCGTGTCATCGGCGCCAATATGGATGTTATAGGTCCCGACTGCAAAAGACGACATGTCGAGGTAGCCGTTGTAGCGAACGGTGAAGTTCTCGCCACCCCCGTCGAGCCAGGGACGATTGAGTCCAGAGATCTCGTTCCCGCCATTTCCGTGGCTGCTCACAGCCTCGATCGCTTCAAACGACCGGGTAGGGGCAGGATCTCCCGAAGTGTGCACGTTGTAGTTGCTCTCGGCCTGATTATTGAAAATCACGCCGGGCGGGTAGTGTCGTTCCTGGTAGTCAACGCCGGGATTGGCGAAGTCTGGCCCGTAGGATCCAGGGGCCAGTTCATTGATCGGGATGAAGGTGGGCTGGATCACCGGAATATCCGGTCCGCTATCAGGGTCATTAGGGTCGGTGTTCTCAGAGACCTCGAAGCCGTCAGGAACATTATCGCCATCGGTATCCGCATTAAGAGGGTCTGAACCAGTATCATCCGCGCTGACAAAGATGCCGGTGCCGGTTTCCACTCCATCAAGTAGGCCATCGTTGTCGCTATCGTTACTGTTAGGGTCCGTTCCGGCGGTAGCCTCAGCACCGTCAAGCAGGCCATCGGAGTCTGTGTCATTGTTAGTGGGGTTCGTGCCCGCAGCGAATTCCGCTACGTCAGTGGATCCATCCTGATCAAAATCTCCGGTAGCGGTAAGCTGATCGAGGTCGTCAATACCTGCCCAGGAGGTTTCCCACCCGTCGGGTAATTCGTCTCCGTCGGAGTCGGTGGCATCGCCTACGATGGGGTAGACTGGTGGACTTCCATTCTCGGTGTCACCAAGTGCCACGATCCCGGGAATACCAGGGCCGCTGATGGCTACATCGGTCCACTCACCGCCGCCCTGCTCACCAAACACGTTATCGAACGGGAAGATGCCGGGAGTCGAAATGGTGAAGGGTTGCGTGCGCTCCGCGCAACAGTTTGGATCATCTGCAACGACAATTCCATCTGCGGTGTCCATGACGAAGTAGTTGGTGTCGTCCGAGACGATGTGAATGGTATATTGTCCCGGCGCATAGCCGCTCATGTCGAGGTATCCGTTGTAGCGAACGGTGAAGTTGTCACCTCCGCCATCAACAAAGGGGCTGTTCCGGGTGGAGAAGTTTCCACCGGGTCCGTGGCTGGACCATGGTACGATTGCGTCTACCGATGAATTCGGAGCAGGGTTTCCAGAGACATGGATGTTGTAGTTGTTTTGACTCTGTCCGTTCAAGATGGTGCCGCCGTTGTATTTATTTTCCTGATAGTTGAGGCCAGTCTGGGTCAGGTCTGGACGGTAAACTCCACTGTCGACTGCATCGATCGGAATGAAGGAGGGTTGCATCGTGACGATGCCCGGAGTGCTGTCAGGATCATTAGGGTCGGTGTTTTCGTTGATTTCAAGGGCGTCAGTAGCTCCGTCCCCATCGGTATCAATACTGAGCGGATCGGTGCCGGTATCATTGGCGTCTACAAATGTGCCTGTTCCAGTCTCAACACCATCAAGCAAACCGTCTCCGTCAGAATCACTGTTATTGGGATCAGTTCCCGCGGTTGCCTCCGCTCCATCGAGGCTGCCGTCGTCATCGGAATCGTCATCTGTTGGATCCGTTTTATTAGTATATTCGTCAAGATCAGTGGCTCCGTCCTGATCGAGATCTCCAGTGCCGGAAAGTGCCGTAAGGTCGTCGATGGTGTCCCACTGGGTTTCCCATCGATCTGGCAGTCCATCCTCGTCGGTGTCATCGTTAAACCCGTCAAGGAGCTCGCCAAGGCTCTCACCGTTTGTACCAGCCTGGTAGATTGCCTCAATCTCCTCCGCTGTCAGCGCGCGTCTCCAAATAGCGACATCGTCAATTCCTCCATTCCACTGGCGATTCAGCGCTCCCGGATTCTCACCGATCATCAAGGGAAGATTAGCATCAGAGGCAATCGCGCCATTAAGGGTAGTTGAGGTAACTTCAACCCCATCGATGTAGAGAGCTCGAACGTTGTCGCTTCCATCAGAGACTCCTACGAAGTGATGCCACTCGCCATCATCAACAGAGGCTTGTCCGGCAGGGGCGTGAATGTCACCGCCGCCGCCTTGCCATGCCATGGTGGGGTTGCCGCTCCAGCGGTGGAAGCGCCAATTGGCGCCCTCGCCACGGGCAACTCCGGCTTGCCAGCTCGTAGTAAACGCGTCGACTCGTCCCCACCATTGGACGGTGATCTCTTGGGTGGCGCCTGCGATATCTCCATCGATGTCAGGACTGAAAGGCGCTTCTGCATGCCCTCCGCCTTGGCCTGGACCAAAGTAGCCTGCTCCCCCAAAGAGACCTGTGTCGTAGGTGCCTGGATGCGGGGCAATGAATTCTAGATCATCCGCAGTACTACTAGCCGAGCCAGCTGTAAGGTGGGCTTGATCGAGGAGATTCTCATCAAAGTTATAATAGACTGTCAGGTCCGCGGTGAGATCCTGCGCGCGGAGAGATGGCGGCAGAACGATAACGCAGAGGAGTAGTGTCATTGAGGCGAGGGCCTTCATAGTGTTATTGTTGGGTTCTTTGGTTGGGTTATTGACAGGAGGCATGGGCCGGCGGCGAAACTGGCGAATAACCTGCTTGGGTTATCGGACATGGTCTCAGTCCTGACAACTGGGTCAATGGAAATCAGAGCGCATTGGAGTTAATTCAGCGTCTTATAAATGGATAATATAAGAAGGAGAGCGTGACCTTCCCTATGAAGGGATAGCGTATATTGCCCTATAGTATTGAAGTCTAAAGCGGTTCTATTTAGCCCAAGCGGCTTCCCTGTAGGGCGTTCTGTTGCTGTAAAGGACGACGCGCTTGCGGATGCCCTCGATGGCAGGAGTATTCTCAGCCGGTATGAGGGCAATAGCCTTGTTGGCTGCCACAATTGCGTCTTCAAATTTACCGGCGTTCGCAAGGGCGATTGAATGGGCGTCGAGGTAGAGGGGGGATTTATTTTGGGTTTCCCGACAAAGGCGAGTGGTGATTTTTAAGGCTTCCTCCGGAGAGCGGAGCCCGTCGTCCGGGTGACTCGCGAGGATCCAGGCAAGGTTGTTCGCTGCCTGAGAAAGGTTCGGGACCCGGGTTAGGGCACTGCGGTAGTTCCGGATCGCTGCCGGGAGTCTTCCAAGTCGCACTTCATTGTTGGCTAGATGATAGAGCACCATGCCGTTACGAGGAGTTGCCTTAGCGACCTTGCTGTAGGCATCATGCGATTTTTGAAACTCGCCGATTCGAAAGCGCATGAGTCCGAGGTCCATGAGCAAGGCAAGATCATCCGGGTTGATGCGGGCGGCCATAGTCATTTCCTTTTCCGCATTGCGTAAGTCGCCGGCGAGGAAGTGTTGCCGCCCAAGTTCAAGGCGAATTCGGACGTCGTCCGGGATGAGGTCGCGGGCACGGGTCAGTTGCTTGATGGCGACCGAACGCTGGGTTTTCTCAAGGCCGTTGAGGAGGCCAGCGACATAATAAATATCTCCAAGGTTCCGTTTTCCATTGGAGTCAAGAGTGTCGGATTCGAGAACAGAAGCACAGTGGTTCAGGTAAGATGCCCCCAGGGCTACCTCGTCATTGTCAGCCATGAGCGACGCGACCCGGTTCGGGCGTGCTGGCACCGGGTTGCTCACCCAGATTCCCTCAAAGGGGACAGAGGCGTTCCTTCTGGTTTCTGAGGAGAGATCGGGGGCGCCCAGAGGGAGGTCGCGGAGAACCTGGGCGATGGAAACCGGGCCGCGATAGAAGGCAATCAGTTCGCCGGATGCAGCAGCGAGAAAGCTGCTTGGGACAGGAAGAGGGGTCCGACGATCGAGGAGTGAGCGCTGCAGGAAATCCAAGGCCTTCAGGCTCTCCTCTGAGATCATGATATTAGGGAAGGGAGAGCCCGATTTTTCGAGAGCCGAGCGAGCGTCTGCGGGAGAGCCTCCTCCATCGAGGTGATCTGTATTGAAGGTGACTACTTCAATACCAGCGGACTTTAGTTTTCCCGCATGGGAGGACCAATCCGCGAGTTCTGTGATACAGGTGTCGCAAATACTCGACCAGATATTGATTAGCAGTGGGGCTTTCCCCGTGGGGAGGAAGGGTTTTGCCTGGCCATCGTTGCCAATCATTTTCAGTTGCGGCATGAGAAGCCCGGGGGGGGCAATGGTCCTGCTCACTGCCGATGGTAAATGGGGCGCTTGCCTGCTCGCTGCCAGGGTTGTTCGATTTTTAGGGGGTGTTACGGGGGTCGCCTTGCCGCTGCTTTGCCTGATCAGGTAAAACCTGTTCGCTTGCAGGCCGGTAATTCTCTCCGTCCCTCCGGCTGGCCATCGAATGATGAGACTCGCTATCACGCTATCTTTTCCCATGCCAAAGTGAATCCAGTTGCTGGATTGGGAGAGAAACCCTTCCCCGCAGCGGAGACTACGTATCCGCGTTGCTTTCTCTGCTCCCTCAAGGATCAATTCAAGTCTGGCTCCGATGGCGTCCCGATTTGATGTGGTGCCATTACCTTCCAGTCTGAAAGCGATGAAGTTCTGCTTTGCGGAGGCATTATTTTTCAGAAAGCGAACCCGTGGAGCGGTTCGATTGGTGATCCAGAGATCGAGATCCCCATCGAAGTCCCAGTCTACGGTGGCAAGGCCTCTGCCGTCGTCAGGAAATCCAAATCCGGTCAGGGCAGAGACATCGGCAAACTTTGCTTTCCCGCCGGCAGTATTGAGAAAGGCGCAGTGGCGCTCACCTCCACTGAAGCTGCGATCTTCATGGAGGAGTCGGCTGAGTGCTCTCCAGCCCTGCTTGTAGGAGGAGATGGCATTTTCGGAGAAGTCATCAACAGGAGATTGCGACACGACCTGTCGCCAGTAGACACTTCATAAGTCTCCGGTGTCATCTGCCGAGATAAAGCCGTTAGCGACGAGAATGTCATCCCATCCGTCATTGTTGAAATCCACGAACTTGGATCCCCAGGCCCAGCGACCCATATTGACGCCAGCTTGTACGCCGACATCGTTGAAGGGGCGGCCTGCCACTCCCTCGAATAGCGAGTTTCCGATGGCGAGATGCTGAAACTGTTCCCGGATCTCCCCTGGGAGACCTGGCTTGAATTGTTTCTGGTAAGTGATGCGATTGCCGGCGCTGGAGAACATGTTACTGGTGTAGACGTCCATCCGGCCGTCGAGATTGAAATCAGACCAGCTCACCGACATTCCGGATGAGGTGTCCTCGAGGCGCATCCCTGCGGCTATTTCGGCAAAGGTTCCGCCATCGTTGCGGTAAAGGCAGTTCCGGCCGTAGTCGTTGGCCACGTAAAGATCCTGATCCCCATCGTTGTCGTAGTCTTCCCAGGAAGCGGCAAAGGAGAAGCGGCGATTGTTCACGTCCATTCCCGTTGTCACAGTAGCATCCTTGAATTCAAGGTTGCCCTCGTTGTGCCATAGCATGTTGGGTCCACCATTATTGGCATCATGAAAGGGCATCGGCTCCCCCATTGCTCCGCCCCTGAGTACGGATTTTGACGGGTTGTAGCCACAGACGTAAAAGTCAACCAGTCCATCGTTATCATAATCAGCAGCTGCGAGGGAGAAGGATTGCGCTTTGGTCGAGGAGCCGAAGGCGAGACTGAATGAGCCCTTACCATTATTTGCCATGACCATGATTCGGAAGTCCTGAGACACGATGAGGTCCTGATCGCCATCGTTGTCCAGATCAACGAGAAGAGCAGCTGCGCAGTAATCAAGCCATCCCGTGCCGCTGGTTTCGGTGACGTCCCTAAGGGTGCCATCCGGATTTTGGAGGAGCATTCGGTTCGGTAATCCTCCTTGCTGACAGACGTAGAGGTCTTCCAGTCCATCTCCGTTAATGTCCCCGATTGCGAGGCCGTGGTTGGCCACCGGGTCCAGGCCGAGCTCTCTGGGTAAACGGCTCCGCCAGTGATCACTAGAATGAAGGAACTGGGTCTGATAGGTGGCCTCATTCCCGAGTAGGCTGCGAGTCGCATCCTCGAAGAGAGGAGAGGGGCCTCCGGGTTGGGTGATTTCCTCGTAATTGGTGAGCTCAATAGCGGTGAGGAGGGGTGCCTGCCCATCAGCCAACTTCCACTTGCAGGACCACGTTGCGTTAATTTGTGTCCTGGAATCCTCCTCCACTTGGAGAATATCTACGAGAACAAGACATCGTGCCGTGCTATCCTTACCCGGGAACACTCGGAAGATTTTCATGTGAGGTTCGGTCGATCCTCCCCTGGCACGTAATGCATTCAAACTGCTTGCGAGCTCCTTGGCTCCTACGGTCCTCGCCCCAGAGTCGAGATCAGCCTGCCCAATGGAAAAGCGGTCATCATCAAAGGATTTCACCAGATTGTCGGGACGAAGTTTGGTGGAGGAAACTGCGGTGATTGTGAGGCTGTGCAACTGGGAATCCTGAATAGCCCGGGGGGATGCGAGAAGGTCCTCTAGTTTGTGTAACTGGTCTTTGGCAGCTGCGCTGAAGGTTTCAGAGGCCCAGCCATCTTTCGAGGGGTCCATTCTTTCGTAGGCGTCCTGCAGGGGGGCGATGAATTTCTTCTGTCTCAATCCGGGAGACGTTTCCATGGTTCCGGTCTTCGCCGCAGGGTTGGCCGTTGGAAGTGATTCCAGGATGGGAGCGGAGGGATAGGGAGGAGAGGTCTCATCCAGATTCTCCGAGGAGCCTTCCAATGCGGTATTTTCATCGCCAAGATCACCTTCGCCGCAAGACGCCAGAAAGGTTATCAGGCTGCACAACGCCAATCCCAAGGTACACGAATAAAAAGGGGTGATCGCGCGTTGCCTCATTTAGTGTGGTCAGGATGGAGATTCACGGACACATAGTTGCCGATTCCATTTTTGTAGACTTGGAAACCATTTTTCTACAGCCAAAAGTGTAGAGGGGTTGCTCCTGATGATGACTCTGAAGGGTTTGCTTTGACGACGGGGCCGGCAAACGCTGTATTATGCCCTTCCCCCTACGACGTATGCGCTCTGTCCTCCGTATCGCCCTCGGCGTCTTTCCGCTTTGTGCATTTCAGACCATTTTTGCCCAGTTGCAAGTGACATCGCTGGTTATCAATGAGATTCACTATGACGAGGTAGACAAGACGGAGGTCGCCGAGTTCATAGAGATATATAATCCCACGGATGCTGCGATCAGTCTGGAGGGATGGGAGATTTCAGGGGGCGTAGATTTCCTCTTTCCGCCAGCCAGTCGGATCGAGAGCAGGGCCTACCTGATTATCGCTCAGGACCCGGCAACGATCGCGAGGAAATTTCGGCGTAATGGAGCGCTGGGCCCGTGGAGCGGAAGACTGCGCAATAGCGGAGAGACGCTGAATCTGCGTGATCCCGATGGCGTAGTAGTGAGCATGGTGGATTATCAGTTGGGTTTTCCGTGGCCCACAGTGGGAGATCTGGTGGACGGAGTGAGCCCATCAATTCAGTTGATACATCCGGAATTGCAGACAGATCTGGGAGGGAGTTGGCGGTCGGGTCGTCCGACCCCCGGGGTTCGCAATATTGTATACTCCGAGGAGGCTCCTCCTCAGGTTCGTCAGGTGTCCCATGTTCCGGTCGAGCCCCGGGCCAATGATCCCGTTGTTGTCGCTGCGCATGTGACGGATCCTGACGGGGTGGCTTCCGTAGTTCTTTCCTATCAAGTGGTGAGGCCGGGAGCTTACTTCAGTCGATTCCTGAAATATGATCAGAATGGTAGTGCTAATCTGGACCCGGCATTTGAGCGAGGTTGGGCTGATCTTGAAATGAAAGACGATGGACAAACCGGCGACGAGGAGGCCGGTGACGGGATTTATGCCGTTGCCATTCCAGCTAGCATCAACCGAAACCGCTACCTTGTCCGTTACCGGATCACTGTCGAGGACCGCGATGGAAATGCGGTCCTTCTGCCCTACGAGGACGACCCTCAGTTCAATTTTGCCTACTTTGTCTACAATGGGACACCGAACTGGCAGGGGGCGATTCGTGAAGGGGATGCCCCGGTGACCTTCTCGGGTGAGTTGATGTCGAGCATTCCGACATACTTCCTGTTGAGTAAATCAAGCTGGGTGGATGACTCGCAGTTTGGCGGTTATGGAGGATCGGAGTATCTCTGGCCTGGCACTCTGGTGTACGACGGAAAGGTTTACGATCACATTCGCTATCGGCCCCGGGGAGGAGTGCATCGGTTCCAATACGGAAAGAACTTCTGGAAGTTTGATTTCAACCGGGGGCATCGCTTTCAGGCCAGAGATGAATATGGCCGCAAATACAAGACGGAGTGGAGTAAGATGAATTTTTCTTCAATCGTTCAGCAGGTCAATTTCCAGCATCGGGGTGAGCAAGGGCTTTTCGAGGGAGTGGGATTCCGCCTTTTCGAGCTGTGTGGGGTAGAGGCCTGTAAGACGCACCATGCGCAGTTCTACGTGATCGATGAGTCCCGGCCTGCGCGTTCCCAGTATGGGAGTGACTATTATGGACTCTATCTGGTGATCGAGCAGATGGACGGCCAGTTTCTTGATGAGCATGGGCTGCCCGATGGGAATCTCTACAAAATCGAGGGGCACTCCGGGCAGTCCAACAATCAAGGTCCAACTCAGGTGACAAACCGGTCTGATGTCTCCTCCTTCATCAGTGGATATCGTGGTCGAAACCCCACGGAGCAATGGTGGCGTTCGAATCTCAATATCGAGAAATATCTCAGTTATCGCACAGTGGTTGAATCCATTCACCACTACGATATCGCCTACGGTAAGAACTACTACTACTATCACAACCCTGACTCCGGAAAGTTCGAGGTGCTTCCGTGGGACCTTGATCTCACTTTTGCCAACAACATGTATGGCAACGGTAATCATGACTTTAAAACGAAAGTTGCCGAGAATTCGGCCTTCAATACGGATTACCAGAATCGGGTTCGGGAGGTCCTTGATCTGCTGTTCAACCGGGATGAGGGGGACAAGCTTGTGGATGAGACGATGAGATTTGTTTACACTCCCGGGCAGCCGTCTCTTGTGGATGCCGATCGTCGCATGTGGGACAACAATCCCCGCCTCAATCACAGGGACCGCTATTATGATATCTCTCCAACGAGAGATTTTCAGGGGATGGTGGGTGTCGTGAAGGAGTGGATCAGTTCACGGGGAAGGTGGATGACTCAGACGCTTCTCAGGGACGAGAGGCGTATCCCGGAAACTCCGACGCTCACCTATGCGGGTCCACAGGGTTACCCCTCCGATGGATTAGTTTTTAACAGTAGCAACTTCGTCAGCCCCAGTCGTTCCCGTTTTGCCGGGATGGAGTGGAGACTGGCTGAGGTCCATAACCCGGAGGTGGCAAACTACAATCCCGATGAGCCAAATATCTATGAGATCGCGGGAAGTTTCGAGTCCGGTGAGCTTAATGCCTTCGCTCGGTCCTATCAGTTCCCCCCGGTGGCGGTGGAGGTAGGTCGGAGCTATCGCGTGAGGGTGAGGATGAAGGATGTAGGGGGGAGGTGGAGCCACTGGTCGGAGCCGGCGGAGTTTCTTGTTACGGCTCCGGATCTCTCCAGCTACCTCCGTGACCTGAGGATCTCGGAGTTCATGTACCATCCCCCCGAGCCAGTCGGAGAGGAGCGGCTAGTATCTACGAATAGAGATGATTTTGAGTTTGTTGAGCTGAAGAATATCGGGAGTTCTGCCATTGATTTGCGGAACGTGCGTTTCACCAAGGGGATTGATTTCGACTTTGGGGGGAGTGCAATTGAAACGGTTGGGCCTGGGGCTTATGTGCTGGTGGTAAAAAATCGAACCGCTTTCGAGGCCCGTTATGGGCCTCTTCTTCCGGTGGCTGGCGAATACACCAATGATAACCTACGTAATAGCGGTGAGCGGTTGAAGCTGTCCTTCGGTGCGGGTAGTGCAATCCATGATATCAATCCCTACTCGGACACGCTTCCGTGGCCTCCTGCTGCGGATGGCAATTTCAGTCTGGTTCTCCGTGGAGTGAATGAAGCGCTGCCTCCCGATCATAATGATCCAGAAAACTGGAGGATCAGTCGATATTCTGCAGGTAGTCCCGGTACCAGTGATGATATCGATTATGACTCATGGAAAAAGCAGTATAACATCGCGGATGACCTTGGGGACGAAGACGGTGACGGGATTGTGTCTTTGCTCGAGTTTTTCCTAGGAGGAGATCCGCATGTGGGCTCGCAGCACCTGCTGCCTGTTGCTGACACTCGCCCCGTCGAGAGTGGGGGAGAAGATCTGGATTTCCTGACTCTGACCTTTTCCCGGGAGATCGCTGCTGATCAGATAAACTATGCTGTGGAGTTTTCCTCTGACCTGGTCACCTGGGTTGAGGGCTCATCCCTCCTTCGTCAGGATCCGAGTGGAAATGATGACGGTCTTCTCATCGAGACGTGGCGATCTAACACTCCCGCTACGGAAGAGGTCCGTCTTTTTGCTCGCCTGCGGGTCTGGCGTTGAATGCCCTAGGGAGGGTTCAGATCGTGACATTCCCAGTCTGGGCGGAGTGGGATTCCTGTCCAAGAAGGTCTCGAAGTTGTGAAACTTCATTCTGGAGCCCCTCGGAAAGGAAAATGGCGTCGGCCTTGTGAATCAGCAGGTTGGCCCCCATCTCGACGAACTGCATTTGTTTTTGAGGGGGTAGCCAATGATGGATGCCTGCTCCGATTCCTGCTGCCCGGGCTTTGCCAAGGATGAAGGCGCAGGCTTCCAGAAATTTCGGGTGATCATATTGCTCGGGCACACCGAGGCTCGTGGAGAGGTCGTGAGGGCCGATAAGAACGCAGTCGAGCCCCTTCACCGTAAGAATCTCGTCAAGGTTCTCCATCGCTGGGACGCTCTCGATATTGGTAAGGAGAATGTGACTGGCGTTGTGGTTTTCGACATATGTCTGTAGCTCAGGTTCGAGGTCTTCGCCCTCGAGCGCCTTCCGTGCCCGCTCTCCCTTGAGAGGGCGCAGTTTGCTCGCCCCTACCATTGAGCGGACAACTTCAGGTTGCTCTACGTAGGGTATAATGACCCCTGCGGCACCATCGTCGAGAGCGACGGTTGCATCATCCGGGTCCTGAGTAGGGATTCGGACGAGGGGAGGAAGCCCCATTGAGGTGTAAGTGCGGCACATCCATGAGACTGTTTCTCTATTGAGAGCGATGTGCTCTGTATCAATAAACACAAAATCAAGTCCGGAGCCCGCAATCAACCCGGGCCACTTGGTCGAGGGAGAGACAACGCATGTCCCAAGGACGATACGCTCTCCTCCGTGAAGGATTGTTCGTAGTTCGCTAGGCTTCATTGGATGGGTTCTATTGCGTTTCCAGAGTGCGCACTCTCGAGCGCTGCCTGCACGGTAGCCGCGATATCCCGAGCGCCGGCAGCATTAAGAATGGGCTCACAGTCAAGGTCCAGAGCTTCGACAAAGTTCTGCATGAGCAGGTAATTGTTCTCGTCAGCAATACGCTGGTGTTTGAATTCAGCAGGGGGTTGATCGCGAGCGTATACTGCGACTTCGGGACGTGCTTCGCTGATAACCAGCGAGCCCTCGCTGCCGAGGAGGTGCAGCTTGATTTCTCCAATATCGGGATGGGAAGCCGCGCCGATTCGACCAAGTGAAAGAGTTCCGACGCAGCCGTTGGCCATCTCAAGGGAAACCGTCGCAAGATCATCTACTCCGTTGTCGACGTTGGCCTGATGAAAATGTGAAGCGGTTCGGGCGAAGACCCGCTTCACGGAAGAGTTCACAAGCATACGGATATAGGCCAGCGGGTAAATGCCTTCAATCTGGAGTTCTCCGAGTGGTCTGGTGCCCACCCCTCCATCAGAACCATCGGCATGAGCCTCCAGTTGACGTTCCATCCAGTTGATGGGAGGTGCACCCGGGGCCTGCGAGCCCTTTGGAGGGCCTGCATCCTTGGAGAAATAAAAGTCGCAGTGAATAGCCTGCAGTTTGCCGATAGCTCCTTCGTTCAGGTTGTGGCGCGCCTCTATAAGAGCAGGGAGAAAATTACGATTCCACACGAGGCACTTAACGTTGTGTTCTGCAACGGCAGCAACGAGCTCGTTACAGTCGTGAAGGCTGGGTGAGAGGGGTTTATCTACAACGATATGCTTTCCTGCTTTCGCAGCCCGGATGGCAAGGTCGCAGTGGCGTTCGGCCTCAGGGCTGACGACCACAAGGTCACAGTCTGCAAGAGCCTCCTCTACATCAAGGTGGTAGGGGATGTTATGCTGATTCGCAAAAACCTGGTTGCGGTCATGAGTCCACTGGGGTCGATCGGCGTCATCAGCAACTGCTACGAGCTGGAAGCGGGGATGAGCCGCCACGGCGTTGGGCAGGTAGTCATGCTTGACGACGCTCAGGACGAGGGCGCGGTAAATGTGATCAGGCATCAGCTTCCTCAGTTACAGTTTTAAGGGCGTTGAGAGTGTCTTTCGGGCTGATATCCCATGGGCGGTTCTCTCTGATTCCGTTCACGAATTCTTCAAGCATGTTTCGGAGAGTCATGACTTCGTTAGCGGGAGGAATGAGAGAGTGCATGCCGGTCTTCCCAAGAAGGAGGTGGCCGTTATCATGATCATCAGCGTAAGCTGCACCATGAGACCCGATCAGGTGCATGGAGTAATAATCATTACTTCCATTACGGTTGGTGGCGATGTCGATGAGGCTCATCCCTGAATCTGGATAGCCCAGATGCAACTGAAGATAGTCTGAACCAGAATGGGCGTGGCGGGAGCTGGGTGTTCCGGAGAAAAACCAGTGGGAAAGGTCAACCTGATGAAACGCCATGGCAGCAGGGCAGGCTTCTGCGGTCAGCCAGTGATGGATCCGGAGCAGGCCAGGGTCCCCCAGCTGTCCCCGCAACCGGCTCTCTTGCAGAGGAACAACATTTGGGGCGTAACGCCATTTGTGTGCAGGCATGACGGGTGCCCCCTGCAGCTCGCGGAGCTGGTCGAAGCTCATCTTGTGGGGATGATCCAGGAGGAAGGGAAGAGATTGGTCCGGGATCGTGTCAGTGATAAGCGCATCGGCGTTCTTTTCGACGGCCTCAACCCCGTGCATCCGGGTTAATGCCTCGAGATACAGCGTTCGTCGCGGGAGGGTAAGGTTAACTTGAATCTTGAGCATGGCCTTCGGTGCTGAGGCAGCAGGTCGAGTGTGCAGTTGAGATCTCCTAGTAGAAATCTCTCCGTGCAGATCGCAAGGATACAATCGAGGGTCGACCGGAAGGGCGGGTTCCGCTAAGGCCATGGTCATGGCAGATCCTCTCTTCAAAGTGGGCGTATTGGGAGCAACTGGTTTTATTGGGTCTCCCTACAGAGCAGAGATCAGGGAGTGTAAGGAGGCTGAGATCGTGGCTCTCTGTGCCCGGCGGCAGGACTTGTTGGCTAAGGCGGCACGAGAGGATCAGGCCCAGGTGGCGACTCAGGACTGGAGAGAGGTCGTGGAGCATCCAGACGTAAACCTTGTTGTTGTTGGGACGCCGGATGCCTTGCATCACGAGGCGGTAGTGGCCTGCGCGGCGCAGGGGAAGCATTTGCTATGTGAGAAGCCAGTGGGAATGAACGCTGCACAGGCGGAGGAGATGTGGGGGCTTTACCGTGACGCTCAACCTGCGCTCGCTCACTTTGTGCCGTTCTGGACCCGGATGGTGGGCGTTTTTGAGGTCGCAAGGGATATTGTAGGTTCTGGAGAGCTCGGGGAAATTGTTTCAACCGTATTCCGTTGGCAGAACCCCCGGCCTGCCACCATGCCGCTTACATGGAGGGATGACCCCGAACTGTCATCTGCTGGGACAATTGCTGATGTGGGATCGCATGCCTACGATGTCGTACGCTGGATTATTGGAGCGGAAGCGGCCAGTGTGCTTGCCCACGGTGAGACCCTGACTCCTTCCAAGGCGGATCTTGGAGCAATCAACTTGGAAGAGGCGCTGAAGTGGGGAGGAGGCGAAACCTCCAAAGAGGAGAATGCCCGGAAGGGTGGGACGGTTGATTATGCCAGCCTTTCTTGCCGGTATACCAATGGGGCGGTGGGGAGTTATCTCCTTTCTCATGCCACGTTTCTACGGAAGCATCTTGCGCCCGAACTTGAATTGCATGGCACGTCAGCCTCTCTCAGCGTGGATCGTTGGTCTGGAGAGGTTGTTATGGTTTCTCCCGAACAGGAAAGGCGCATCGTTAAGAAGGCGCCAGATGAGGGTTTTGGGAACCGGTTTAACAAATGGGTATTTCCCTCCCTGGCTCCAATCGTGAGGGGCGAGGAAACAACAGGGCGTCATCCTGATCTTGAGGATGGGTGGATAGCCCAGAAGTTTACCGATGCGGCAGCGAAGTCGGTGGAGGGTGGCTGCTGGGTGAAGGTTTGAAGTGCCGTTCCTCGTAGAAAGTATCAGCGGTTTTTCTCCCTGATACTTGGAGAAGGCTGGTAGGCTGACAGAAATTCGGTTGTTTAGGCTTTATCTGCTGCAGAGTCGCGCGAGGATCCGGAGTCACATTGCGCTGCATTCCGATGAAAAGTAATCGCTGTTCCCCCAGTCGCCTGTTCCTTCCGATCTATATTTGCCTGTTCCTCTCCTCATATGGGGAGGAACACTGGTCTCAGTTCCGGGGCCCGGGGGGCATGGGGCACTCCCTTGTAGGGGATATCCCTCTGAAGTGGTCTTCTGAGTCAGTGGTATGGAAGGTTCCATTAAAGGGAAAGGGGCAGTCCTCGCCGGTCAACTGGGGCAACAAGATCTTTTTGACGGGAGGTTCCGATAATGGTCGTGAACGCTATCTCTACTGCTTGGACAGCAGGAATGGAAAGCTGCTCTGGAGTAGGACCATTGCGTGCTCCTCTCCTGAGAGGCCCCACCGAATGAACAGTTACGCGACTCCAACTTGCGCCACTGATGGAGAGCGGGTAGTGGCTTTTTTTGGTCCTGCGGGTCTGCATTGCTATACCCTCGAGGGAGAGAGCGTCTGGTCGAGGCAGCTTGGTGATTTTCCAGGGCCGTGGGGTGTTGCCGCCTCCCCGATCATCGTTGATAACATGGTGGTTCAGAATTGTGATGCGGAGGGGGAATCCTCCCTGGTGGCGCTCGATTTGAGTAGCGGCGAAGTATTATGGAAAACCTCCCGTAAAAACAAACCGCGTGGAGGTTGGAGCACACCTGTATTGATCGAGACGGGCGCAAAGAGGGAGCTTGTGCTTAACGGAGAGTTTGGAGTCAGGGCGTATGATCCTGCCAAGGGGCGGGAGTTATGGTTCTGTGAGGGCTTTAACGGCAGGGGTTCACCCATTCCTGCTTTTTCAAACGGTCTTCTCTACGTCGTTAACGGCAAGCCCGGGGACACCTATGCGGTGGCGCCCGGTGGGTCGGGTGACGTGACGAAGTCGCGCATGGCATGGCACGCACCTCGTCGGGGGGGGCGTGATCTGCCTTCTCCAGCGGTTGTGGAAGATTTTCTTGTAGTCGTTTCAATGTCGGGATTAGCGACCTGCTACGATACGGGCAGCGGAAAGATTCACTGGCAGCAGAATCTCGGACTGAAAGGGGAGTATGCTGCTGCACCGATTGTTGCCGATGGACATATTCTGATCCAGTCAGTCTATGGTGGGAAAACCGTAGTTCTCAAGCCTGGCAAGCGCTTTGAAGTGGTTGGAATCAACGATCTCGGGGCGGAGGTTGATGAAATCTTTCGTGCCTGCCTTTCGCCGATTCAAGGGAAGATTTACGCCCGGTCCCTTTCAATGCTGTATTGCATTGAACGCTGAAAATTATGATGTCTTACAAGCCAGATGAGGGGTTCCGGGTCTGGCCGCTGATAATGCTGATCTGCTGCATCCCGCTGTTCCACTATATCTTCACTCTCCTGTTCTACGTTGGCGTAAGCTGCTCGCTGGGAGAGTGGGCTAATACGATAGGGGCTCACGATCCCAAGTCGTTTCTGGGAGGCATTCCCCACGGGATCAGCTTGATTCTGATGATGGCAAGTTTTGCGGTGGGGCCATTGGTGATATGGCTGGGATTCAAGACGCGAAGAATGGGGTCGTGCCTCTCTGTCTATGTGCTGGCTCTAGCCTCAGACCTTCTCCTTTTTAATGTCGCAACTCCCTGGCTTGGGATGTGGATACTCGACTGACCAGCATCGGCTCACCGGGGAGGCTTAAGAGGAGAGGTTCGCCCTATTTGCAGACCTGGAGATAGGCCACTAGATCGATGAGGTCCTGGTCGCTGAGAATTCCTCCGAGACCTGCAGGCATGAGAGAAACTGGAGAGCGAAGAAGGGTCTTCAGCTTCTCGCGAGGAATGCGGATGACCTGCTGGTTGACCTGACGGAGATAGACGGCATCAGTAGTCTCGCGATGAATAAGGCCAGTATGAGCTTCGCCCGCGGAATCTGTTAGGAGGTAGGATTCGAATCCGTTGACGACTGTCGCGCTGGGAAATAGGATAGCTTCGAAAAGGTCTTTCGCACTTCGGATAGCTCCGATTTCACTCAGGTTTGGCCCGAGAGTACCTCCTTGGTTTCCAACCCGGTGACAGAGAGAGCAGGTCGACCGGTTGGCGTGAAACAGGACGCGCCCACGTGAGGCGTTGCCTTCTGTTGTAATCTCCAGAAGCTGAGACAGACGCCGCTCACGTTCTTCGGATTTATGGGTCCCTCCGTGGATTAGGGACTGAAAGGCGCGATGAGTCTTGGAAGAGTCCTCGGTGAATTTTTTAGAGAGGGTAGCGAGGTCGGTCTCTTTAAGGCTCTTGCGACCGGGGCTCTTCCGGAGCGCTTCGGCCAGGATTGAGCCGAGGCTCTTAATTTCTTCGCTGGGCCACGCGGCGGGATTAAGTCTCTGGAAGGGTTCGAGCAGAAGGCTAAGGTGAAAGGGTGTGGCGCTGGCAATGAGGCGCGCCAGAGCCTTGCCCTGCTGTTGGTTCTCCCTGTCCAGCTCAACATGGCTCATAGCTCGAGCTGCCTGCCGCTGTACTTCCGGGTTTATCGATGGGTCATCGAGAAACGCTTCCGTCACTGCGAAAAGCGTATTTGAAAGTTTTTTGGAGTGTTCTGCGATACCCTCCAGAGAGGCAGTACGGATCAGGGGGTCTTCTTCGGGGTTGGTGGCTATGGCTTCCAGTTCGTGAAGGAACTGGGAGGATGAACTTGAATTGATGATGATTCGGATGGCTTCTGTGCGGAGCTTGCGTGAAGGGTTCTTCAGTAGTGATCCAATGGCAGAGGTAGTAATAGCAGGAAGCTGTTCGAGGTAGCTCAGAGACGAAAGGAGGAGATGTCTAGAGGACTCGGTAGCGGATGGTTCCGTGAGAAGGCGAGCCAGCATCTGGTGGAACTCCTCATCAGCGGAAAACCCTAGTACGATCTCCTCCATCAATGGTGATAAAGCGGGGTCCTGTTTTTCTGCCGAGAGAATTTCGCGAAAGAGTTCGAAGACAGGTTCCTTCCAATCCCTTCGTGCTGCTACAATTCTTCTGGCCTCGTTGCGTAGCTGAGGGAGGGCAGAGCGCAGGAAGGGAACTACGTCCTCAAGTCTGAGAGACGTGGCATCAATCTGCTCCATGACCCGCAGGGCGGTGGCCTGGTAGTGAGGGGTTGGATTCTTGAGCCACGGCAGGCACTCACTGGTGTCGCCGATCTCTATCAGGGCCAGGCGAACGGCGTGTTGAAAGGCGGGTGAAGAGTCTGCCTGGAGGGAAAGAAAAAGCGGGGCAATGGTTTCGGGATTGCCAACTCGCCCGAGGGCGGTGGCAGCAAGGCGACGAAGAAGCGGATCTTCGTCTTTCAATGCGGTAGCGAGTTCTGGAATAGATTCCTCAATACGGAGCTCGCCGAGAGAGCGAGCTGCAGCCTGACGGACCTCGGCGGAAGGATCCTGCAAGGAACAACGAAGCTCCTTTCCGACGTCTGGATGTTTGATTTGCGCCATGGCGAAAACGGCTCTCCGGCGGACTGATGCCTTCTTTGTGACAGAGGGAAGACGAAGCTGGGTCAGAGCCTCGAAAGACTCTGTGCCCATGGTGACCAGTATGGATCGGGCCCGGTCGCGTACCGCAGGACGGGGATCGCCCAGGAGAAGCGCAAGACTTGTCGGTGTCTGTCGAGTCCAGGTGATCATTGTTCCGCGGGGATCGGGTGAAGGCGCTGCGCCTGTCCTGCGTATTCGATAGATAGCTCCAAGAACCTCGGGTTTGGCTGCTTTGGAATGGGGGCATCCCCAGCTTAACCAGCCCCCTGTGTCCAGAAGAAGCAGGCTTCCATCAGCATCCTCCAGAATGTCGGCCGGATGAAAGTCCCTGCTGGTAGACGAAAGAAATTGGGTGTCTTTGGCAGTGAACGTAGCTCCATCCGGATGAAGCTGAATATGGCGTATCTGGTTGGAATTGAAGTGACAGGCAAAGAGAGAATCACGGTAGTCATTTCCAAAGTGCGTTCCCCGGTAACGCATCATCCCAGCGGGGGCAACTTGTCCCCAACGGATGGTGGCGGGCACGCGGTGCCCCGTCTGTGGGAGCAAGGGTTCGCCGTAGAGCCTCTGGGTAAGTCCGCGAGGAAACCAGTGAATCAGGGCGTCGTGGCGGCGTCCTCCAAAACTGTCGTAGATGGCTGCAGTAGAAAGGACTTCGCCGCTGCTGGTAAAGACGACATCGACGGGGTTGATTGGTCCCTGTCCATCAATGCGAACATCGCTGCCATCCGGAAGGCATGAGAAGATTCCTCCAGCACGACTTTTCCCGGTTTTGCTGCCGTCGGTTCCGGTGAACTGGTAGCCGAAGTGTCCGCCGCTAAAGTAAAGACGTCCATTTGGACCAAGGTAGGGCCCATGTTGATTTGCTCGGCCATCGAATTCCATCTCGCCGATAATTTTTTCACGCTTATCGGCTACTCCGTCACCGGTGGTGTCTTCCAGTCGCCAGAGATATGGTGCGGAGACGATGTAGAGTGCTCCATTGTGCCAGAGACCGCCCTCGGGCATGGTCATCCTGTCGGCAAAAATAGTGCTCTTGTCGAAAAGTCCATCTCCATTGGTGTCGGTGAGGCGGCGAATGAAACGAGGCAGTTCCTTCTCGATTTCCTTGCGAGTAGTAAGGTTGCGACCATCGCTTTCAGCTACATAGAGATGCCCCTTATCATCAAGGCACGCCATCATGGGGTATTTCAGGAGTGGAGGAGCTGCCGCGAGGCTGACCTCAAATCCATCCCTGACCTTGAAAGGTGGGGGTCGAAAGGGTTTGTCTGCCAGAACAGAGGTGAATGCCCCCCCAAGGAAGAATGTGATTGCCACCAAGGCACCCGGAGATGTGAGTTTCTTCCGCTTGCCTGTGCGGGGGACGGGTGGTAGGGCCTTCATGGATGGGAGAAGACGACCACTGCAAAGGGGATCGAGCTCCTTGTCAACTTACCAAGCTATCATGCATACACACACCTTTGAAAAGATGGTCCGCGGCCTGATTGTTGCCGCTCTTTGCGGTTGGACGCTCACCAGTGGGGGATTGGCAAAAGAGGGAGCCACAGCTTCAGGTTTACCCGCTGAGGGCGAGATTGATGCTCATCTCGGGGAGCCCACGATGGAGCTGACTCAGGTGTTTCGAGGGGAGCGGTTCCCCAATATTGTAGTGGGTGTTGATGGGACGGTGGTAGCCACCTTTGGAACCAGCAGTGTGAAGGCTCGTCTCAGCAAAGATGCGGGGAGGACCTGGGGAGAGGAGGTCATTATCTCCAAGCCGGGATTCCAGTGTGGTGGTCTCACCGTTGATGAGGGGACCGGCGCCATTTTTGCCTTTGTTGAAGAGCGTCACCCTCCCGCGCCAATCCATGTCTTTAAGAGTGTGGATCACGGTAAGAGCTGGCAGAAGGTAGAGGTGGTGATCAAGCCAGACTCGAAAGGAAATCAGCCCTCGATGCACATGAATGATCACGGGATTACCCTCCGACATGGAAAGCATGCAGGACGAATCATCAGGCCTTCGCGCTATTACGCCGGGGCGAATGCCCGAGAGAAATGGCCTGAGCACTACACCAATGCAATTTTCAGCGATGACGGAGGAAAAACATGGGAAACCAGCGATCCGTTCCCTGCCAACGGAACAGGAGAGGCCACCATCGCGGAGCTGAGTGATGGCACTGTGTATTATAATTCTCGACGGCACTGGGCTCAGGAGGGGGCGGATCCTCGGCGGCGCTGGACGGCGACCAGCGCGGATGGTGGAAAGAGCTGGAAGGACCTGACGTTTTGCAAGGTTCTTCCCGATGGGCCGCAAAATACCAATTATGGATGCATGGCAGGTCTGACCCGGCTGAATGTGAAAGGTCGAGACGTCCTTCTCTACAGTAACTGTGACAGTCCCGGTGGGCGACGGCTTGGGACGGTCTGGGCAAGCTTTGATGGCGGAAAAACCTGGCCGCTGAAGCGGCTGGTTTTCAAAGGGTCCTTTGCCTACTCAGCGATGACTTCCGGCCGTCCCGGGACGAGCACTGAAGGCCTCGTGCTCCTTCATTTTGAGGGTGGGCCCAAAGGGGGATCAACATTAGCCCGTTTTAACCTGAGCTGGGTTCTTGGAGGAGAGAAAACCGGAGATGGATCGGTGCCAGACTGGGCCCACTCGAAGGCGAAGTAGGACCGATTCATGTTCTGCGAGATGTTGAGGAGTTCAAGGTTGGCTGAGCTGGCCCGCGTTTCCATGAAATCACCGATACTGGTGCTCTTGGCGCTTTTTCCCGGGATGGATTGCGTGGGAGATCCTGCATATCCCCTTTACCATCCGAAGCTGGAGAACAGTAAGAAAGGGGACCATCATGACTTTCCGCTCGGGGTCATTTCTGCGACTGGGCGACTTATTGATGGGGAGAGTGAAATCCTCATTGTGGACGTTGGTAAAGGTGGGGTGGCAGAGAAAGCGGGCTTGAAGGTAGGAGATCGTATCGTCTCTTCACAGGGGCGCTCGCCGTCGCTATTTTCCAAAGCCACTGAAACGGGGTTGGCTGGTCCTCAGGCAGAGCTTGCGCGTGCTTATGATGCTGCTCGAGCCACAGTGCCGCACGATCTTGACGTTGAGGTGCAGCGAGGAGGCAAACGACTTGCCCTCAAAGTGCACCTTCCCGGCGGACGCCTGGACCCTGCGAAGTTGCTGAAAGGAATTGCGGCACACCTGCTTTCCACCCAGCAGAAAAATGGACGCTGGCAACCCGGGGTGGGGGGTGACGCGGATGTCTATACCTCCGCCTTCTGTGGATTGGCGCTTCTTGCTGCCGACGAACCGCGATTCCTTCCGGCGATCACGGCCGCAATCCACTTTATCAACGAGAAAAGCACCGCGTCCATCGATCTGAAAAATCCAAGAGTGGGCCCCAAGAACTGGCAGGCAGCTAGTAGTGCAATCCTCATGGCAGAGTATCAACTTGCTACGGGTGACAAATCTTTCTTCAAGTTCCTTCAGGCGAATTGTGACCTTCTTGCGGCCAGAGTGACGAAGAATGGGAAAATGGGGCACCACTTTGATATCCCCTATAATGGTGGAGGACTGGTGATCATCAATTCTCAGGCTCACCTCGCATGGGCGCTGGCAGAAAAATGTGGTCATGCGAGAGATGAGATCGCATGGAGCCGCTCATATCGGGAGGTTGAAGCCTCGCTGGATCAGAGGACAGGAGCTTTAGGCTATTCCGCTAAGGCTCCCCGCAGTCCGGATATTGCCGCTCGGACCGGAGCGATGGCAGCTGCGCTCGCAGTAACGGGTGCGAAAGAAGGGATGGCTCAGCAGTTGGCAGCGGCTCTCGCAACTCACCATGGTCGAATGAGGCATGCCCATGCGATGTCCTCGATTGGATTGATTTATGGTTTTGCCGGACTGAAGAGCGTGAACCCCAAAGCGCACCGGGAGGTGATGGCAGAATGGGTGCCCTATCTCGAGTTAAGTCGTAATGCGGTAGGCTCAGCGGCCTACTTCGGAGGAAAGAGGAACATAGGTGGAGATCAGTATCTTGGCCTGGGCCCGATAGGAAACGCAATGACTGCGCTCATGATTGCGACCACCGATGGCAAGCTTTTCATGCATGGGGGTCAGCGTAAGAATTGGCATGGCATGTCAAGACAGGCTCTGGATTGAATCCTCTCCGTGAAGACAGGCTTGATCGATGTCATAAAAAGCGCCTTTCTCCTTACAGAGACAGGCGCTTTGGGACTTTGAGGTAGCAGAAGGTTTTCTCTCAGTTGGAAGGAAGGTTCTTCTGGCTCTTCTTGGAGAGCTTGGAAATTTCGCCCCAAAGAGTTTTTCCGTTGGGGAGGAGGAAGAGGACTCTTCCATTGTCAATTTCGGTGGCCGCAGCCTCAAAAGTCCTGCCGGAGGTAGTAGTCCAATGCTTGAACTCAGGAATGTCAGAGAGCCGTGGTTTGTCGCCCGAACCGTTGGTGGCTGGATCCTTCGCGACAGAGCTTCCGCCTACGACATCCGCATTCGCAAGAGTGCTCCGCAATGCCCGGACGGACTTTGACATTTCGCTTTTCAGGGTGGCATAGGGAATCGCGTCGATGCCCTTTTGCCCGTCAGCAGTTGTCACCAAGACCATAGGAATAACGTTGCCTCCTCGAGCTCGGACTTGGTTGGCGCCTGCAGGAAGTGCGCCGGAGTCCTTACGAGCGTCCGCGAATACGACAACCCCCACGCTGCGAAACGATTTAAAGGCCGCCGAACTGGTGGCCAGACAGGGACCTCAGGTAGAGCCCGGGTCGGTGTAGACAAAGATGAGAGGCTTCTCGTTTTCGGTGGCCTTGGTCTTGGCGGCTTCTAGGTCCGCCATCTTGAAGACGGATCTCGGTATTGTCAGGTTACCAAAGCTGGCGTGGGTCAGGGCTGCGAGGGTTAGCGTGAGCGCTATAACGTTTTTCATGATGACAGTGTAGTAACCGTTCCACTCTTGTCGAGAGACGTTCTCCAAAGGTATGATCGCATGTCAGTAGTAGGTCATTGACGGGAGACCGGGTGAGTGATCAGCATGGATATATGATAGTATCTGGATCTCCTTTCGGGTGGAAGAGTGTGGTGGTGATGGGAGTTTTCGCTGGCGCCCTTCAGGCAGAGGGCATGAATTTCGGAGAGGTTTCTTACCGGAGCAAGGCTGATAATTCTATGCAGTCAGCCATGTTTTATGCTCCTAAGCCCGGAGAGCCAGTTCCTCTAGTGGTTGCGCTACATACCTGGTCTGGTGATTTCAGACAGGAGCACCACAAGCCTATTCGTGAATGGTGCATGAAGAAAGGGTGGGCCTATATTCATCCCGACTTCCGGGGCCCGGCAAGACGACCCGAGGCCACTGGCTCAGATCTGGTGGTGGGAGATATTGTCAGTGCGGTAGACTACGCAAAAGGGGTTGCCAAAATTCAGAGCAACGCAGTATTTCTGGTAGGGACCTCGGGAGGGGGATACCACTGCCTGGTGATGGCGGGCAGGCATCCAGAATTGTTTGCAGGCATCTCCGCGTGGGCCCCAATATCAGATCTGAGAGCATGGTATCATGATAATCTCAGGAGCGGTCGTCGTTACTGGAGTGATATCGTAAAGTCCTGTGGAGGAAAGCCGGGAGACAGTTGGGCTGTTGACGAGGAGTATCGGAAGCGGTCACCCGTGCATTATCTGAGAAACGCGAAAGGTCGAGTTCGCCTTCAGATTGCGACAGGTATTACAGATGGGCACAGTGGTAGCGTTCCAATCAGTCATTCATTGCTGGCCTTCAATGAAGTTGCCGACGTAAAGGATCGGATAGGACTTAAAGAAATTGCATTCATGACCCGGGAGGCAAGGCTGCCCGATGCGCTCGAGAGGGCTGCTCCTGATCCAAGCTTTGGCGATAAGCAGCCCGTTTTCCGTCGCTCCTCTGCGACTGCTGCGATCACTATCTTTGATGGAGGGCACGAGATCATCCCTGCCGCTGCTATTGCGTGGATGGAAGGCCTCTACGCAGAGCGAAAGTGACTTGGGTATGGTTGCTCTTGCTAGGGATTGATTCCCCTGTTGCAGTGAGAGTATGAAACTGCTGCTATGCGTGGGACTGCTGGTTGGAGCGCTCTTGGCAACCGGGCAGGAGATTCGTCCTTTTGTTAAGTATCCAGAGGAGACGCGGCAGTATTTGAAGCGGATCCAGCAAGGTGAGCAGGGTCATGCATTCCAGGGAGAACGAGCAATTGGAGAGTGGCAAATTGAAGCCCGGCTCGCCCTGGTAAAATTGATAGGCCTCGGGCGTATTCGCCGGGAGTTGACTTCCTTCCGTCCGCTAATCACCGAGG